>Ga0065711_1026158_pt1 | contig 119147 bp, 121 predicted proteins | sample Hoacrofraction12_FD_59098 | JGI IMG/M metagenome (GOLD analysis project Ga0065711, IMG submission 59098) | Hoatzin crop microbial communities from Cojedes, Venezuela - Epithelial fraction 12 v2 (version 2) | ecosystem: Host-associated > Birds > Digestive system > Esophagus > Crop | place... | reverse complement strand
ATATCACATAAATAATCCTTCTTTGTTTTACCTCTGTCTTTGCCATTCAAAATCTCAAATGCTCTCTTATAAAGCGGCATCACAAGAAGATTAACAACCAAACTTAATATAACTATAGCCCATCCGGAATTATTAACTATTCTGTTCGCAACCGCAAAGACGACCTCGGAGATAAGCTCCAAAGGTTTAATTATCAATGTATACAGGATTGTTAAAAGGGATGGAATCATTTGATTACCATTCCCCTGCATATTCCCAGTTTTGCAAATATCTGACATCATCTGTAACGCTATACCACATACCCGGCAAAAAGGTATTGCCATTATTGGAACTAACATTATGTTCATCGGACAAGGTAATAAGGTTATCATATTCCTTTCCGTTCATTGATATTTCGTTGCCCGTATAAGGATTAATGTTGTTTTCCAAAACATCTGCTATAGCTAAGTAAGCTGTATCAGCATTCGTCATGAACTCCTCATTCACGGTAAATCCGGTCTGATTAAAATCCTTAACCATAAGAAGCGGATTAACCATTTCAGCATTAACAGTTGTCTGATCAACATTACCGATATATGAATCAATTTGTCCTAAATTGAATCCGTGATCCGAAACTATAATTATCCTTGTATTATCGTAAAGATCATTTTCTCTCAGGTAATCAAACCAATCTCCCAAGAGATACAGAGCCGAAGTCAAAGACTGATAATGAGTCATTTGATATGAATACTGTGAATTGAGAGTTACACCATTCAATATGAATCTATCTTCATTAAGCCTGTCAAATTCTGTATTGTTTACTTCCATTTGAGGCGTATATGACGGCTCATCCAACAGTTGCGTATCATGCGTGATATCAGAGGTGAAAATCAAAAAAGTATTATCGGCCCCATCACTAATTTCGGTAAGTGATGATAATGTTTTTAAAGTGCAATAACTATTCATAAAGTCCGAAGAAAAACCGGTGGCTGTACTTCTGTCATTAATTATCTGTATCAAATGGCTTAAAATATCTCTATCCTTAACTGCGTTATACGTCCCGTCATTATATAAAATCGGTCGGATAACCGAGGGCATACAATTCATAAACCCGTAACAAAAAAGATTTCTCGTCAACAATTTCTCTGATTGAATGTAATAACTCTTACCTTCTTCATTAAATTCATATCCGGTTCTGTAGGCTGTTACATTATTCAAATCATCAAAAATCGACAAATCAGGTAACCAAGAATATCCTGCGTATGCAGGGTTGATAACAGTCGTCAAAAATCCTTCACTGCTAAACATCGAAGGCAAAACTTTACATGCCTCATTGTGTTTATCACCCAACAATTCATCGCTTCTTGCATTCATTGCCGAAGGAGTGTAATCGTAACCCCCATACACGGCGGGCATAGCAAAATTAGTATGTGCGCCATATGACATCGTATTCGGATAATATGTAAATCCATCAAACTTTGAATAAAGTTCCTCGTTCTCAGCGAAAATATACGGCAATTGAGCGTTGAATGCTCTGTCTAAAACAATCACAACAACATTTTCTCCGTTAACAGACAAAGTAAACGGTTCTATTTCATGTTCACGAATCGTTGATATGTTGTTCAAGTATGACTTATACGTAGAGTTTATAGTCACAAAGCTTATTATCGAAAATAACATTGAAACTATAGTTAAAGCCAAAACCATAACCTTAGCTATCCACTTACTGATTTTATATAAAACAACAGCCACAACACATGCAATAATAACCACTACTGCACTCAAAATGCAGGTTTTCACTGTAACCGAAAGCTTACCGGTGTATTGCAAAAAATGTGATATATCTCCCGCCTCGTTTTTAAACGGCATATCAGCATAAAACACAAACCCCAAACAAAGCATAACAAGCGTCATCTTTTCTCTTGCCTGAGTATTTGCCGTAAAGTAATAAATTCCTCCCCAGAAAATGAATATCCCGCATGCAAGCACGAAATCATATAAAACATACCGGACGGGATTAACCAGAGTATATTCATTTACGAATTCAACCGGTGATGCACTTACAATCATGGATGTTGCATATAATCCTATAAGCACCGATGCAAAAACAGATGCAAGTATGAACAACAGATTGGTTTTGGTATCTCCTGTTTGAATCCCCGCATTCGGCTTAATTTCCTTCTTTGACATAACAACACTGACGCCAAGAAAGATTAAACTGCCAAACATCAGGCAAATCATCTGCCCGGAAGAAAAGTCATACGATACAACGAAGAAAATTACAGATGTAATATAGAACAGTATCTTGTTTCTCACCGGCATATTCGTGGTATAGATAAATCCGGCAATTATATTCAAAATAGCTGTCACTATAGGAAATACATTAACTTTTATACTACCTGCGGCAATGAGGCCGTCCGGATTACTTAAATCCTTTATAAATCCGAATTTCTCTCCTGATAAAATATCCAAATTATTAAAGAATCCATACATTCCAAGGAATAAAAACACCTGCATCAAAAAGAAAAATATATCACATAAATAATCCTTCTTTGTTTTACCTCTGTCTTTGCCATTCAAAATCTCAAATGCTCTCTTATAAAGCGGCATCACAAGAAGATTAACAACCAAACTTAATATAACTATAGCCCATCCGGGATTATTAACTATTCTGTTCGCAACCGCGAAGACGACTTCGGAGATAAGCTCCAAAGGTTTAATTATCAATGTATACAGGATTGTCAGAAAGATTGATATCATCAGCTTAACTCCTTTGCGTTAAGCTCATTTAATTTATCTGTTAAGTAATCACATACAGCCGCCGCGGCACCTCCGATATTCTTCCATCCTTTATCACGGAGTTCGTCACGTCCCGACTTATAAGCAGGATTATGAATGCACTCATCGATCATTGACTTAAGCTTGCCCTGGTAATTATCATCGATTGCCATACCGACTTTGGGCAGAGCCTCAAGCGTCCACGGTGTCTCATCGAGCCACCACGCATCATAAGGATCCTTCGAGAAGCTTGCATTCGCATACATAACAGGCTTATCAAAAACAAACAGAAAATCAAAAATTACGCCCGAGAAATCAGAAATCATAATATCCGCACGACTCAGCACGTTGAAATTATCGTTATCGCGATTCCAATGAAGCTTCTCGCTTTCGGGAAATTTCTTCATCAGTTTATCAAGCATACCTTTTTCGGAAGTAAAAGACTGAGGGTGAGGCCTGATTACTATGTTGTACCCGGTCTCAAGAAGTTCATTCACAAAGTCCTCGCCGTACTTACTGAGCAGTCCGGAAGGACCCCATGAAGGTGCCAGTAAAACTGTCGGCGTGCCACCGTTTTCGCGCCTTGCAGGCAATGCTTTAAAGCGCTTCAATTCCTCATCAAGATACGTAAGACCCGTAAGCTTGATTTCCTTCGCGGGGAGCTTGCGCAAAGCTTCAAGTTGTCTCACCTGATTTGTCTGATACTCGCACGACAGCAGAAGTGCATCGTAATAATCAAGACCAAACATCCTGTACATCGATACGTTGCCTGGCGAGTGAAGGATGTGAACGTAATAATTTACCGTCTTCGAGCGCTTCCACTGGTACACGTCAAGACCGGGCGTCGTCGACAGCACTATGTACGCATTAAGCATATTAAGCTTCGAAAAGGCTTTGTTGCCTTCACCTATAAACTCACAATGAATATTCTTACTACTCTTACCGAATTCAAGCGCCGGGTCATCTGGGGAAGCCGTGTAAAACCAAGCTTCCTGACCACGCTTGTCAAGTTCTTCGCATATCGGCCGGAAAACATTCCAGTAACGTTTGTGATCAGAAAAAATTACTATGGGAAGCTTATTCTTATCAACTTTGCTCTTGCGTCCGCCCGAAAGTATAAACTTAAGCTTCACTACCGCGGCACGTGCAAAAAATACAACGACACCTATAATGCCGATCAGTATCGAAAAAAGCATGCTTCCCGTGCCTGGGTCTATGTAAAGTCTGAGCAAGTTTATACCCTCCGAACAAAGAGATATACTACCTGAAACCGTAGTAAAAATCCATTGAAACGTTATGCTGGTAATCATCGGAATTTATGAACTGCCTAATTACATCGTATCTCGACGATCCGCTCCGCAGTGCGTTCACCCATGGCTCAAGCTCACTTCTGCTTGCATTGCGAAGGAGCAGCAACCTGTATATAGCCTCGGCAAATTCACCGTCACTGCAGTCAAATGCCCCGTTATCATACATGTAATTAACCACTTCCCGAGGTTCAAACAATTCGCTGTAAATTTTATAAATCCATTGCTCCAATTCTTCGCTGTCAGGAAGTCTTCCGTAACCCATGCGATAAGTAAGCAACGCATAATCCAGCACGTTTTCGTAGTTTTTTCGATTCTTTTCCTCGCTGTTAAAAGTGATTTCAAATTTCGTCTCAATTGACCCCGCGTAGCTGCCCTTTCCTGTGAGGATAACGCTTGCCGTTCCCGGATAAAAATTATCCGCGTATTCTACGGTGTAGTCGTTCCCTTGAATAAGAACATCTTCGCCGTATTTGACCTCAATGTCCGGAATCACAGCCTCACCCGTATATGATGTATCCCCCGAAAGTGTAATCTTCGCATCCTCAATCGACTTGGCAGAAAAATCTTCCTGCGTCCATGCGTTTGTCGTAAGTCCTCTGAAGTAATCGATACAACCGTCACCTATACGCAGCAGCGAGCCTTCCGTACTCATTCTGATTTTACCGTTCGTTTCCGTGTTTATCAGAAGTCCCGTCTCAACATTGGTAATTTTAAAATACGGCGTGCCCGGAACAGCTTCAACAAGCCATGTATGCGCCGCTTGCGACTCGTCGTAATTTCCGAGATACACGCTGTTGTCATAGACACACACGCTCTTTCTTACCCCATCACAGTCTGCGGTAATTTCATAATAAGACCCATTTGACGTAAACGAGAACTCGTAAATATCATTGCCTGTTACAAGATCATAATTCTCTATCCCGTGCATTCTGATCTCAAGCCCTGTTACTAAATCCCCCGAATAAACAGCATAAGAGCCGTCAACCAAAGGCTTAGTTCTCGGAAGCGTATTCACGGCAAGAAAAATGCATATCACACAAATTGCGGCACTCACGACGTATGTGACTATGAGTTTCAAATTTTTCCACTCTTTGCCCCGCGTCATAACAACGAGCAAAGCAATCAAAGCGGCCACCGCCACTACACACAAAAACACCAACGCCGAAAAGGACTCGAAACCCAGTGCATCATAGCCGCCGAATGTATACTCCCTGATATATCCGCGCCTTGCACACAGCGTTACACCCGCAACCAGAACCGTATTACTGCAAAATACACTTGACAAAAGGATCTGAAGCTGCCCATTAAAGACGCACATTAAAATCAACGCTGTGTCAAGAAAATAAGCGTATCCGGTCATCGCATAAACGATTAATCCTGCCCCTGCCAAAACAAAAAGAACAATCCGAACCCTGCGGTTATCTTCATCTTTAAAATTAATTTCAAGCAAAGCAAAAATTATAAAAACAGCATGTACCGCAGCACCAAACCACGACGGCAAACCTGAAAGAGCACCCGTTACGCTTATGCAGTAATCACATATCAGAAGCGATATTATCGCCGCAAGAATGAAGGGAGAAAAATTTATAGCTTTTATTTTCCGGATAATTCCTCTCATCATTCAAACCTCAAATACATCGCGGTATTGTTTTCATCATAAGGCATAACAAAAGCCCGCCCGTCATCAAGTCTTAGCAGAGCACAATCAGATGCTGTATTTACAATACTGTAGTACATAGTGTTCCCGTTTCTGACAACTCTCCACATGCACTCTGCAAGGGAAAAATTTTCCGTCAGTTCAAACTCACCGTCATCTGTTACAGCAAGATACAAAGTTTTGTCGTCGTATTCGGTCGAAATACTGTATGCCTTAGATTCTTCATCATATTTAAAACAAAATCTGTCATCAAAGTATTGATTCGGGTTAAACTTACCCACATAATTCTCCCCGTCTTCTGTTACGGTAAGCAAATGGTAAATATTGAAAATATATATGTGTGTATCCAGCTCATCCCCAATAAGCTTATTCTTGTCCGGCCACTTTATAACGAGCAAAACCAACGCTGTCAGAAGCAGCGCTGCAATCACATTAACACACCACATATTCCTTCTCATCAGTAAACAAACCTTCTTTGAATGTAGTAGCTCATGAGAAACAATATCACATCAACCGGAATCTTAATTGCAAGCTCGGGGCAAAGCGGAAACAGCCAAACAAAAAATGTAACCAAACCGGCACTCAGGCACAGTTGTATCACTGCAAGGAGAGCATACTTCGGAAGAGACGATGCATGAGACTTATCGCTCTTAAATACAAACTTGTAATTGATAGTGTAGTTATAAACAGCAGATATAACTCTCGCAAGAGCCGTTGCGACCGCAGCATACCAGGCATTCCCAATAACAGGCTCAAAAATCCGGCAAAATATCCAGAATAAAAGCAGATCCAAAACACAGGAGGACAGGGACGAGACTATAAACTTCGCAAACATCTTCCCGAATATGCTGTAAATTCTTATGGAATCCTTAATAGGATCAAAGTGAGTCTGATGATTTTCCTTGGAATCGTAAACTGTCTCTATCGGAACCTCCACTATCGGATACTTATCTTTTGACTCGATAAGCATCCGCATCTCGAACTCAAACCTCTCTCCGGGAACATCAAGAAGTTCCTTCATAAATTTTGCGGGTATTCCGCGAAGTCCGGTCTGCGTATCCGAAACCTTTACACCACACAGATAACTGCACACTTTGATTGTAAGATTGTTTCCGAACCTGGACTTGAAAGGTATGTCTTCACCGGTAAAATCTCTTACTCCGAGAATCAAAGAATCGGGGCTGCCCTCAAGCGCCTTTATACAAGATGCAATGCACCCCGGTGTATGCTGTCCGTCCGAATCCGCCGTAACGCATCCGATGGCGTCGGGGTAATTTTCGAGAATATATTGAAACGCTGTCTTAAGTCCTCTGCCCTTACCGCGGTTAACCTCATGATGAAGCACCACTCCGCCGCTTTCCTTTATGAGTTCCTGCGCCTTCTCGAAAAAGCTTTGATATTCAACCCCGCTTCCGTCGTCAACAACAACCACAGGACCAATCCCCGCGGTATTCAAAGCTTGAAGCAACGCCGGAAATCTCTCATCCGGCTCGTATGACGGAATTACAACAGGTATCAACTACACAATCCCCATAACAAAAATTCTTATTAGCAAGTATACGACAACTACAGTCATTATTACAAAAGAGCCTGCACATGTGCTGCATACTTTGACAGGTACTTTTACGGTTACTTTTCTCTTAATAGAATCGGATATCAAAATCAAAAGCAGAGGAAGAAGTGGCAGAAAATATCTTCCGAGACAAAACATAATAACATCCGTGCCAACGTAGTTATCCTTCAGAACCATTCCCGGCGTTATGTATAACAGCACAAAGAAAGTAATTAAAACCCAGGCAACGAGCTTCTTATCGTTTGTTATATTGTATGTTTTATTCTCGGCAACTCCGATACCGGTAATTGCAACAGGCATAAAAAGAAGTATCGGCACAATAGAAGTTATGAGAACCGACCATCCGAGATTTGACCCCAAAGCCTGAATATAAAATACAAACCAGTATTCTTTGATTGTATTAAGCCAAAGCTGCAAATAACCCAAGGGATGCTCCCACATGTAAGATGTGGTCATTTTTTCCGCGTCGGCCCCCCCAAGCTGAAAATAGCTCTCCGCAGGATTTAAAACGACATCGGAAAGCAAAATTGCAAGAAGACATGCCGCTATGAGTGAAACGACAGCAAAGTTTTCGCGACTCCTGCGCTTTCCCGTAAAAGAGAACAGTAAGAGAAGCAAAACCGCATAACCGCCGCCCTTTATAAGGCCCAAGAGCACGCACCAAACGAGCAGTTCTATGAAGTGTTTTTTGTTTGAAAGAAGCCCCTCATCTTTGCTTCTGAGAACACACGCAAAAAAATTCAGAGCACAAACGAGAACCGCACTGTCGTAAGTATAAGCTCCTGTAAGCTGCAATGTCATCGGAAGCAAAGTCACAAAAGCAAATATGCCTTTCCCGGACGAGGTGGTTTTTATCGCATGAGCAAAAAGCGTTATGTAAACGGCAGCCGCGAAGATTCGTGCCAGATAAAGCATCGGAACCGTCCCGAGATTTATAAGTCTTGCGGCAGTGATTCCTGCTATAAACGGAATATAATTAACGGGATTATAAAAAATCATGTATTCGGCAGGGTGAGGATAACCGACGCAAGAGCCGTCAGAGCAAAACCACTCGAAGCTCTCCTTCATCGAAGTTCTGTCATAACAGTCACCGTATACATACTGATAATGATATTCTTCTATAACCTCTGCGTCTGACGCTCTTGCCGACCACTCGGGCCAGCCGAGAATTATATTTGAATATCTGTAACTTGCGGTAAAGTGAACATCGGAATCAACAGTATTCCAAGGCATAAACAGCCAGATATACACCAGGGCCAGAAGAACGGCCGTGATGATGTATGCCGGCATGCATATTTTATATCTGTTATCAGACTCCGAAGATAAACGCATCCTTAAGGCCGGGGAAATTTCTGTCGCGATCGTTTATGTTAAGAGGCATGCCGTCGCTTAAACAACATTTGGCTATATCAACTTCCGGCCACTCAATCGCGATATCCGGATCGTTCCAGGCAAGGCCGCCCTCGTCACCCGGGTGATAGAAATCCGTTACTTTATAGCAAAACTTCGCGGTATCGGAAAGAACAAGAAATCCGTGTGCGAAGCCTTCGGATATCAGAAACTGCTTTCTGTTATCCTCCGATAAAATATCTCCATACCACTGACCGTACGTGGAACTTCCCTTACGAAGATCCACAGCCACATCAAAAACTCTGCCCCTGATTACTCTCACGAGCTTTGCCTGGGGGTGATTCTTCTGGTAGTGAAGTCCTCTCAAAACTCCTCTGGTTGACATCGATTCATTGTCCTGAACAAACACCTGATTAAGACCGGCCTCAGCCATATCTCGCTGATTATAAGTCTCGCTGAAATAACCTCTCTCATCTCCGTGAACCGCAGGTTCAATTATGTAAAGTCCCTCAATCGGAGCCGCCGTGACCTTAATCTGTCCCATAAATTAATCCTCCAGTTCCTTAAGATACCTCGACAGTGCGTCCTGCCAGACAGGCAATGGCGTAAAACCATTCAACGCAAGCTTAGACTTATCAAGTCGCGAATTAAAAGGTCTTGCCGCCTTGGAAAGTCCGTATTCTTCCGTAGTTACAGGCGTAACCTTGGTATTAAGCCCCGCCTGCGAATATATCTCGCACGTGAAATCATACCATGATATAAAACCGCCCTCGTTGGTCGCATGATAGTATCCGTATTTATCGGTAAGCGCCATATCCACAAGAAGTCTTGCCAAATCGAAAGTATATGTAGGCGTACCTATCTGATCGTTTACAACCCTGACCTCATCATGAGTTTTGCCGACATTAAGCATGGTCTTTATAAAATTCTTGCCGTTCTTTCCGAACACCCATGCGATTCTTACAATAAAGAACTTCTCGAGCAGTCCGGAGACCGCCATCTCACCGTCAAGTTTACTCTGACCGTATACATTTAGAGGAGCGAAATTCTTGTCATCGGGCTGCCAGGGTCTGTCTCCTGTTCCGTCAAAAACATAATCCGTGCTGATATATATCATCTTGGCATCAATCGCTTTTGCGGCCTGCGCGATATATCTCGTGCCGTTGCTGTTAACCGCAAAAACAACCGGCTTGTTTTCCTCATCCTCAGCCGCATCAACCGCAGTCCACGCAGCACAGTGAACGATAACATCCGGCTTCAATCCACGAACAGTTTTAAGAACCGCCTGCTCGTCTGTGATATCAAGCTTTATGTAAGGGTACGAAGTATCCACACTGTCGGCAACATCTGTTCCGACAGCTTCAATTCCTCTCTTGACCAGTTCATCCATAACATCATGGCCGAGTTGACCTCCGACTCCCGTTACAAAAAACTTCATATTCTTACTTATCTCCGTACATCTTCTCGTAGTAATTCTGGTATTCACCGCTTATTATCGGCTGCCACCATGCCTCGTTATCGAGGTACCAGCGAATTGTCTTCTTGATTCCGTCGGCAAACTTTGTCTCGGGAAGCCATCCCAGTTCACTGTGAATCTTCGTCGGATCTATCGCATAACGACGATCGTGACCCTGACGGTCGGCAACATAAGTTATAAGCGACTCGGGCTTGCCGAGCTCTGCCAAAATAAGCTTAACAATATCGATGTTAGCCATCTCATTGTGTCCGCCGACATTATAAACTTCACCGTCTTTGCCGTTATGAATTATAAGATCTATCGCCTTGCAGTGATCTTCAACGTAAAGCCAGTCACGAACGTTCTTGCCGTCACCGTAAACAGGGAGAGACTCATCGTGAAGAGCTCTGATAATCATAAGCGGAATAAGCTTTTCCGGGAAGTGATAAGGTCCGTAGTTGTTAGAACACCTTGAGATTGTTACCGGGAGCTTGTAGGTTCTGTGGTATGCGAGAACCAGGAGATCCGCACCCGCCTTCGAAGACGAATACGGCGAACTCGTATGAATAGGAGTATTCTCGGTAAAGAACAAATCGGGTCTGTCGAGCGGCAAATCACCGTAAACCTCATCCGTTGACACCTGGTGGTATCTCTTAATTCCGTACTTACGGCATGCATCCATCAGCACCGAAGTTCCTATGATATTTGTCTCAAGAAAAATCTGCGGGTTTTCGATAGATCTGTCAACGTGAGACTCAGCCGCGAAGTTTACAACGATGTCCGGCTTTTCCTCTTCGAAAAGCTTATTCACAGCTTCTTTATCGCATATATCCGCCTTAACAAATCTGAAATTCGGATTATCCATAACCGGCTCAAGAGTTGACAGATTTCCCGCATATGTAAGCTTATCAAGACAGATAATTCTGTAATCCGGATGACTCTTAAGCATATGGAAAACAAAGTTGCTTCCTATAAATCCTGCTCCGCCCGTAACAATTATATTCATACTGATTTCCTCATCTCTTGTTTATATACTTGCCGTCGAGAACGTCTCTTAAGTACTGACCGTACTGACTCTTGCCCATAACCTTAATGGTTTCCTCAACCTGCTGCCGGGTTATCCACCCGTTATTATAAGCGATATCCTCGAGGCATCCTATTTTTCTGTGCTGATGCTGTTCAAAAGTCTTTATAAAACTTCCCGCATCAAACAGACTTTCATGGGTTCCCGTATCAAGCCAGGTAAAGCCCTGACCCAAAATATCTACATTAAGCCTGCCCTGCTCAAGGTAAATACGATTCAAATCGGTTATCTCAAGTTCGCCTCTCGCGGAAGGTTTTAAGTTCTTCGCATATCCGACAACTTCGTTGTCGTAAAAATAAAGTCCCGTAACGCAGTAATTGCTCTTGGGCTTCGAAGGCTTCTCCTCTATAGATACTGCGTGCCAGTTCTCATCAAACTCCACAATACCGAAGCGCTCCGGGTCGTCCACATAATATCCGAAGACTGTGGCCCCTCTTCCTTCCTCGGCATTTTTTACCGCCTGTTCAAGCTTATATCTAAGGCCGTGACCGGTAAAAATGTTATCGCCCAGAACCATCGCCACGTTATCGTCTCCGATAAACTCCTCACCCAGAATAAAAGCCTGGGCAAGACCGTCAGGCGAAGGCTGCACCTTATATGACAAATTAATTCCAAACTGGGATCCGTTACCCAACAAAGACTCAAATCTCGGAGTGTCGTCCGGCGTCGATATAATCAAAATATCCCTTATCCCTGCGCTCATAAGAACAGACAGCGGATAATAAATCATCGGCTTATCATATACCGGAAGAAGCTGCTTACTCGTAACCCTCGTAAGCGGATAAAGTCTCGTCCCGGAGCCCCCTGCAAGAACAATGCCCTTCATTTAAGCCTCCTTCTTGTGTCTCCTCTGAATACTCTTAAGCTTTCTCATAGTATTCAGGTAAGACATTATAAACTTCTTCAAATCTCTCTTCGACTCACCCTGATCTCTCTTCTCAAAAGATACAGGCACCTCGGTTATCTTCATATCCGGGAACTGCATCTTGAGAAGTATCAGAATTTCCTCAACTATATCAAAATTATCGCACTCAAGGGAAATTTGCCGTAGCATCGAAGTCTTGTAAAGCCTGAAGCTGTCAGAGACATCCTTCACCTTAAGCGAAAACATTATGCGGTAGGTAACATTAAGAATATAGGACATGAACCTTAAGATGAAAGGATTATCTGTGTATCCGCCCTTCATATACCTGGAACCGATAACCAAATCCGAACCCTGCTCCATAGTTGCGAGCATTCGCTTTATATCTTCAGGATGATGCGATCCGTCTGCATCAAGCACCGATACATACTCATACTGTGCCATCTTGAAACCGGTTCTTATCGCATCACCGTAAAGATTGCCTCCCTGTCTCGAAACATATGTTGCTCCGCACGATTCGCAGACTTCCTTAGTACCGTCACCGGTCGGATTCTCGGCATCCACAACCAGAATCTCCCAGTTCCCGCAGCAATCCTCAAGCGTCTGCTTAATCTTAGGCAAAAGCTTCTTTAAATTATCAGCCTCTTTGTAGGCGGGAAGAACAACAGATATAGATGCCATCAGCCGATTTCCTTTACCCAGTCGAGCATACGGGTAATTCCTTCCTTTGCGGTTACCTTAGGGGTCCATCCGATTCTCGAATTAATCTTGGAAATATCTGCCACGAACACCTTCTGATCGGAGATTCTCGGCGGTAGCTGCGTGTACTCCATATGAATTCCCAGAGCTTCATCAAGCATATCAAAGAGTTCAAGCAAAGACAGGGACTGTTCCATAGAACCTCCGATGTTATAAGCCTGACCCCAGACCTTGTCGACATTTTCGAGGGATGTGAAGTAAAGCGATATCATGTCGTCTGCGTGAAGAATGTCACGGACCTGCTTGCCGTTACCCGAGATTGTGAAAGGTTCGCAAGAAGGATTGTTGTACTTCTCGATAGCCTTCTCGACAAACCAGCCTACCCACCCCTGATCGTATGTCGCGAACTGGCGGCTTCCGTACATGGATGAGTGACGGAAAACGGTTGCCTTTACTCCGAATATTCTTGCGTAGTCGAGCATATACTGATCGGCCGCACCTTTGGAGCATCCGTAGGGCGATCTGAAATCGAGAGGCACAGACTCGTCAAATCCGTTCGGAAATTCCTTGCAGACATAACGCTTGTCCGTCTCCTCGTATGTATACTGCTCCAAGTCTCCGTAAACCTTGTTTGTGGAGGAAAAGAAAACCGATGTCTGAGGACTGTACTTCCTGACGGAATCAAGTACGTTCAAAGCACCCATGGCATTTGTCTCGAAGTCTTTGTAAGGATTCTCGATTGAAGTCGTCATGGCAACCTGACCTGCGAGTTGGAATATCGCATCAAACTGACCGTTCTTAATTACGGTCTCGATGTCATTCTTGACCCTGGTGTCACCTGCTATAAACTTAACGTCACCGAGGCTTTGAAGCCACTTCAGATTGCTTGAGCTTCCGAGTCTCGAGAGATTATCAAATACCGTCACATCGTAGCCGTGAGATAATCCGTAACTTGCAAGGTTGCTGCCGAGGAACCCGCAGCCTCCGTTTATAAGAAGTTTCATAAAAGTCCTTCCTCCTTTAGCATCTTGTTAACGCCTTCTTTCCATGTGTACTTAATCTGTCCTCCGAGCATGTGGTAAGAAGAAAGATCCGCCCATATACTGGGTTCGTTTACACGCACAGGCACGGCTCCGAACAAAAGCTCGGAATTAGAATGCATTGTCTCTTTAATGTAAGTTATAAATTCTTGAATAGTAGGTGCCGTGCCGCTTCCCAACGGCACATCAAGGTACCTCGGAAGCTCCGGGTGCTTCATAACAAGCATTATCGCCGATATGACATCATCCACGTAGAAAAAATCTCTTCTTTGAAGACCTGTCGTAAGCGGAACCGGTTCGTTCTTACTAAGCTTCACGATACAAGACGACACAAACCTGTCTTCAGGTTCTCCGGGACCGAAGTAATTTTGCATCTCGAGATTAATAAAGTGAATCCGGTTCTTCTCGTAACCCCAGAAGTGACCGAAGGAATTAAGCTGAGCCTTGGCAAAAGTATAAATGTTAAATCCGTCCGGAAGACCTGTACCGAGGCTTATAAACTTGGTGTTGCCGTCCGAATTCTCGACCGCCATGTTAAGCGCACGCAGAGGAAAAATAAGATTCGACTCTGTGATCTGCTCGGGGGTGGTGTTTCTCATGTAAGAACACGATGCGTTAATCACAACATCAAAAGGACCGTTATTCGAAAAGCACTCGGCAAGATTCGAATAATAGCTCAGGCAGAAATTAAGCCCGTCTTTAATATCATCAAAACACGAAAGATCCGAAGACTGCCGGTGCACACAGTAAATCTCGTGAGAATCGTTATCCTCAACAAGAGCTCTTACTATTCTTCTGCCGATATAACCGGTACTTCCCAAGACAATTGCCTTCACGTCCACACCCCTATAAGTTATCGTTAAATTTTACCAAATAGCGGCTTGTATTACAATTTATCCTTCCAGTTCATCCTCTGATACATAAGGCCTTATTATCTCGATATAACTGTCGTAGGATTGATCCCAGTCCTGCGACGGCTCAGGGTCTCCAAAGTTGTAATTTTCAAGCAGATATTCGGAGAAAAATCTGGTTAACTTAAGGGCTCCGTGAATATTTACATGGTTTACGTTGTAGTAATCACAGGTTGTATCAATTCCCATCTCACTGATATAATCCGTAAAATTCAGAAAAGGGAAACCCGCGTCCTGAACCAACTGAGCTATGGTGTTAAATCTTCTCAGGGTATCTTCGTTCGCGATTGCCTGAGGAGACTGGATGAACAGAACATTAACATTTTCCTCCGTGCAATAATCAATTATTCTCTGAACCGTCTCATACTGACCGACACTCAGATTAACGGAGCCAACCGAGTTTTGATCCGCAAAATACTCCGAAACATCCGTTTGAAGTGTAAAGTATTCGTCGAAAGTGTTGGCTCCCTTTAACCCGTTAACCGACTTAAATAAGTCCTTGAAAGAAAACTCCGACCAGCGGTTATGATAGACGGAAAAAGGAAATATGAACTCCCCTATGCCGATTTTATTTTCTTCGTCTCGGGTATCATTGGCATAATCAACAAGTGTGTTTAGCATCTTGAGCTTCGTGGCTGAAGGCTTCATATAATCCGTCGCAAAGTGAATCTGCTCTGCGCTAATCTCATCCCACAACCCGTTTATGGAAATAATGTAAAGTGCATCCGGCTGTGTCTTCCGGGCCTCCTCAATCATGAAGGGTACTGCCTCAAAGGGAAGCATATTACAGGCAAACGGGTACACTTTTATTCCGTATTCTTCCCATGCAACGGGGGCCAGCCAGAAAGCATACACATTACTGCCTCCGATGTACACAGCATCCAGAGAGTCCTCTTCTTCCTGATAAAAGCCGGTCATCAACTGATAATTGGTATCAGAGCCGTGTGCGATAAAAATCTTATTAAGGCACGCGGTAATAACTGTCACCGTCAACACAAACGCTATAATCTTTGTCAGTTGCTTTCGTGTCATAAGATTCCCCTAGAACTTCTCATATATAAAAGCTTCGGCATCATACCCGGGACCCCACATGCCGATTATGAGCGTTACAAAAAACAGCAAAAGATATATACACCAACGAAGTATGGGGTTCAGCTTTGCAATCCTTTCAAGGACACTGCCCTTTTCCTGCAAAATCGAGACAACAAACAGCAGCGCAAGACCCAAAAGAATTACGATGCAGTCTTCTTTGCTTACCCCAAGGAAGCGAAGCGAACCGTCGAAAAGCAGCTCCGGATTAAACACCGAAAAACCGTTTTTGATTTCAGCCCACACCGCACTTATGCTTTCGAGCCTGAAGAACATATTTCCGATTGATACCAGGATGAAGACTCTTACGGACTGAAAGATATGCCACAGAAGACTTTTCTCATTTATGTGAAGTGCAGTCTTCATCTTCTTAAAGAGAGGATCCAAAACCTGGCTGAGCACAATACACAACCAGAACCAAAGGCCCATACCCAGAATATACTTCCAGTCTCCGCCGTGCCACAGTCCTATCAAAAGCCACACACAAAGCATTCCAAGATACGACGGAATCTGACGTGCAGCCTTTTTGCCGAATTTTTTCTTGATAGCCTTTGTAAGTTTTCTCCAGGCTTCGCTTCGCAGAATAGGAAACAAAATGTAATCCTTAAGCCACGTGCCAAGCGTTATATGCCATCTCTGCCAGTATTCCTGCACAGACCTCGAGAAAAACGGGGTCTTGAAATTCTCCTCAAGCACAATCCCGTAACACCTGGAAGCTCCGATGATTATGTCCATACATCCGGAAAAGTCCGTATAAAGCTGCATCATGAAGAGACCCGCGGCAATCCAAACATAAAGTCCTCTAAAAGCATCCGGATTGCCGTAAATCGAATCAACAATTATTCCTATTCTCGATGACAGCACCAGCTTTTTAAACACACCCCAGAGCATTCTCTGAGCCCCGTAAGTAATATTCTCATAGCTTACCTTATGTGCGTCAAACAGCTGCGAGCCCATAACCGAATATCTTGATATCGGACCGGATGTCAGCTGCGGATAAAATCCCGTGAAGAGAGCCGTCTTAAAAACATTTTCGCAGGGCGTGACGATTTCCCAGTAAACGTCGAGTAGATACCCTACAACGGAAAGCGTATAAAAGCTGATTCCTATAGGGGAGGAAAAACGCGGAACCGGCAGGGCATCTGCACCAAATAAACCGATAAGCGCGTTTAAGTTTTTTACGAAAAAAGCACTGTATTTAAGCACAGCAAGAATCAAAACATTTATTGTAATTCCCGCGGCAAGTGCGTGCTTCGCTTTTTGCGGCTCTCCTCCTGCCTTGCTTTTTCTTATGTTAACCGCCGACAGGAATGTAGCTATAATGCAAACGATCACATACGCGCCCGTGTACCATTCGGAAGAAGCGGCAAAAAACGCTACGCTGCATATAAGGAGAAACGGCCACTGAAATTTACCCGGCAGAATGTAGTAAACAATCACCGATAAAGCGAAGAAGACAAAAAACGCAAACGATGTTAACGACATAAATTCTCTTTACGCTTCCAGTAATTCTATCATTCCGATTCTTGGGTTCATAAGAAAACAAACCTTTCGCCCTCCGAGTGCCGGAGCAGGCTTAGGTTCATCGAAGCAGGTGAACTTCTGCGCTTCAAGGGACTTCAAGTCCTCTTCAAAATTATCGGAAACATAACACATATGATAAGGCGAATTCTTGTACTTCTTTATAAGCTCCGCGACAACGGAATTCTCAACGACGGGACTTACAAGTTCAACCACATAACCATCCTTATCGAGAAAGATGATGTCAACGCCTCTTATCGAATCAAATACAGTATCCCCCTGAGCCTTAAACCCCAATACTTCAAAGCTTTTACGGGCTTTATCTATATTTTTGACCAGATACCCTATGTGATGAACTTTAATCAATCCGCGAGCTCTCCGATAAGATCAACCATCGCGCCTACATTCTTAAGGCCCTGTACTGCCTTCATGTCAAACTTGATATCAAATTCGTCCTCGATTGCCGCAAGAAGCGAGATATGAGAAAGCGAATCCCAACCGTCAACGTCGGAAGCCGTTGTATCATCGTTTACAGTAAGCTCCTCATCATCGAAAACATCCTGAAAAACCTCGTTGAGCCTCTTGTAAATATCTTCTCTGCTCATAATTAGTCTCCCTTTCTCTTTGTCAGTTTGTCACCTTTATAACTTTGTTTTTATTCTCGTAGCCTTTTGAAATATCCAATTTCCAGACACTGTTCCCCTCACTATCCTCAGAAATTTTATCAAACCCCTGAGTCGAATAAAATTCCTTTACCATCTTATTCTTAGCCGTCGGATAGTAATATCCGTATATCTCATTTATACCGCGATCCTTACACCTGTTCACGAGCTCATCCATCATGGCAAATTCCATATCACGCTTAAGAACCCTGCAGCTCATAAGCCACAGAATAATATTAAGCTTGGACCCTTCAACCTCACCTATTGCAAGGGACACCACACCGTTATCACCGAATCGGTCCTCGAGCTTGCCGTAAAGAGTTATAAACTTATCATCTTCCGCCGTATGCTCAATCTCTTCCTGCGTATACCTTCTGGTTGTCAGATTAAACTGGTTGCTCTTATTGGTAAGCTGAGCGATTCTCGACATATAAACCGACTCAAACGGCTTGATAACCGCCTTCATATCAAGCGAAAGCAAATAGTCCTCATAATTATCAAACGAACTCTGAAGCTTAGCTCTGGCAACATTTTCCTTATACATGCTGTTTCGCTTCAAATCGTCTCCCGATAAATTGGTCGTCTCGAAGTACCCCGCATGGTCCAATTCCTGAATATAGTATTCGACCTTACTCATTTCAGGCACACCAACGCCCGGCACCTGCTGTCTTACAATCTCGCGCTCCGCAGGATTATCATCCACAAATACAAAAGACTCGGGAAGCAGTGTCAGTTCCTGTGCCATATCCTTGAGATTTTTGCTCTTCGGGTCCCAGTTTGCTTTGATCGATATAAAATCATCCTTCTTAAGTATCATCTGAGGGTGATCAATACCTGCCAAAGCCGCATCTTCTTCATTCTTCGATATAACATTAAGAAGAATTCCCTGCGCCTTAAGACCCTTCAGATATTCCTGAAATTCGGTATACGCCTGACCCATCGAAGTCTCATTGCCGAGAGTGAGATTATCGACCCCGTCATCGCCGACGATACCACCCCAGAGGGTATTGTCGAGATCCAGGGCAAGCGCCTTCTTATTCTTACCGTAAAGAGACTTAATGATGTTTGCCACATTAAAAGCAAGAGTCGGCATTGCATCAAGACAAAGGCTGTATTTATACATGTGCCAGAAGAACGGATCCGCCCACTTATCAAGACCATAGACAGCCGACTGATAATTAATATCGTTAATGTAAAACTGATCATGGGAAGCGGCATAATCATAGAATTTCTGATTAAGTCTTGTGACAAAATTCACACGTCCGTGTATATCGCTTGCATCTTTGTTGCCGAGCATTCTGTAAACAGGGTACTCGAAGTTATTCTGAATTACCGGACAGTTGAACTTTTCCCTGAGCTTATCCCACATAACGGCAAACCGCTCATATTCGTTTTTAAGAATCCCGTCCGCGGTCTCCGGCGTATCCGTAATCTCAGGGAACGATAATATATTCCTGAAAGATGTATGCACATAAATTATGTCCGGATTAAATTCATTAAGCTCATCGTTTCCGAACATCGCATCCTGCCAGAACTGAGCATATTCGGACTCATAAAACTGCGGCTCGATACCGTAATTCAAAAGAAACAGCTCAAGGATTTCAATTATCTCGCTTGTTGTGGATCCGCCCAGCACCGCAATTTTCTTCTTGAGAAAATTCGTGTTCTCTTCCAGAAGCTGTCTCTTAACAGCTTTCTTCTTGCGTCTTATTTTCTGACTGTCAAACGGATACTCCAGCAGTTCCACTCTCCGCTTACTCCTTCACCAAAACTAACTAGGATTCTAGCATATCACGCCCTTTATTTAAAAGAAACGCCGGCAATCGAATCGATTCCTTCCTCCCTGCAGTAATCGCGGAGATTCTTACCTTTGTTGTCCTCAAGCTCCGGTGTAAGCCCTTTTTTCAAAAAATACTCGAAAAGACTGTCGTCTCCCGTGTTCTTCCAGGCATCCTTGGCATACATAAGAAGATTGGTGCCGTTAAAGCTTCTTACATTGATATCCGCCCCGCATTCATCAATCAGGAAATGAACCATCTCGATATTGTTGTTATATACAGCCACAATCAAAGGACTCCAGCCGTTAGGCAGGTGCTCTCCGGCAATTTTCTTATACGCACAAAGCATCTTTGCCCTGTCATTGTCTTTTGCGATGATAGCATCGATAAGTTCCTTCAAAACATCTTTGTAAAGTATCGCATTGTAATCTATTGTTGCAATTTTAAAAGTCAGTTCGTCCTCGGAAAGTATTGTTCCGGGTTTATCCTCAGAGACTTCATCGGTATAGTCGCATCCGATAAGACCCGTACCGTTCATCGTAAGCAGCTGGTACGGTCTGAATGCGAATGCACGAATTTGATTTCTTATCTGATATGCCGTGGCATTAACATCAAGGGATAACGTACTGTAATCGATTGCAGCCTTGGAAAAATATTCTGACCCGCAGGCCGGCTGACTTTTAAGCTCGAACTCACCTCTTAAGACTTTATCCATATTATCGATAACAATCTGCGAACCGAGATTTATCAAAACCTCATAGATATCAAGAGATGTCATATCATCTTTAATCAGAAACTTTTGCTGATCGATAATTTCTCCGGTATCAATACCCGCACGAATCTTATGGAAGGTTACGCCCGTTTCCTTTTCGCCATGAAGAATCGGCATGACAGACGTATACATGCCCTTGTACTTGGGAAGCAGAGAGAAATGAACGTTAAAGAGATTATCCGAAGCGAATTTATGAGGTCTTATAATGCGGTCAAACTCAGTCGAGAAGAAATAAAGATTTTCGATGCGGTAAACATCCTCGAGTGTTACTTCCTTTATGCCCTGTCTCTCGCAGTAAAGCTTCGCGGATTTCTGCCATGAGTCTTTGCCGTTATCGTTTCTGTTGGCGACAAACACCACATTTCCCATACCATACTTATTTACGGCAAACTCAAGTACGTTCACCGTTATATTGTTTTTACCTGCTATGCATATTAACTTGTCCAAGCAGATATCCTCCTTACTCCGTGATATTTACCTTGTATCTGGCGCTGCTGATTACGCCGGCCTCGCTGTTATACAAGTATACCGAGAAATGCAGTGTGTCTTCGTCAAGACCTGATATATCGATGTCTTCACATTCCCATTCTGCGGGAGAACCGTTGTCGTTTACAATCCTTGTAAGTTCATACTTATGTATGGCGGCAGGATTGCTTTCATCCCAGATGTAAATCCAGGCACTATGTGGAGTCCATGTGCTTCCGGACCAAACAATAGACGGGAAACTCAGCGTCAAGGTGTCATCATCCGTTTTGGTAAAAGTAAAGATTGAAGAAACCCAATCACTTTGCTCAGGCGGATAATCCGTAGACGATTCATCAACATAAACATCACAGGAAACAGAATTCATCACGACTCCCGAATCTTTGTCGTAGAAGACTGCATTGATTCCTCTGTTATGAACCGCACAATCTGAATTATTCAAAATTATCGTGCAGAAGCTCCCGGCACTAAATCCGGCAGAATAAAGCTTATAGGGAGTACCATCCGGTAACAGACCTCCGAACTTTACGGCGTCAAAAGAGGTCTTTTCCACAAGAACCGTATCGGTTGCCGTATCATAAACTGCCGCATAAGATGCTCTTGTGGTACCTTTATTGCTTACGTTTAATCCGAGAGAATTAAGAAGATTAACCTCCTCGTCACTCAAGCTTCCGAGAGCTTCATCATGGACAGCAATCAGTACATTACAATTCTCGTAGGTATTCATCATATAAACTAATTGTGCAATTGATACCTGACTATATCCCGGTACGGCAGAAGCGTTAAGCCTTGCTTCATATGTTTTGTGTTCGACGCCGTCCATATCAACCGCAGTGATTATCAAAAGTGTATCGGTAAGTCTGTAATCGCCTTCCAAATAAGCATGTGCCCTGTACACTTTATCAGCATCAATCTCAAACTCACCATGACTTAAATTGTTACCGTCAAGGTCGGTTATATCGTAAATTAAAGATGAAAGCTGTGTGTCGGTATTTTCGATACCTGTAACACTAAGGAAGACAGAACCCTCATCTGCACCTCCGACTACAAGCTGAGATCCCACTTGCATTTTATTCGTGCCTGAAAGTATACTTTGGCTGAAGTTGTCCGGAGTCCCCAAGTTATCAAAGAAGTCCGTGCTCTTCATGAACTCGGAATTTATATGTTCTTCATCATATGTCTCTATGAGCGTCGGAACAGATGAATATAAATTTGTTCCAAGTCCGAGCTTATTTCCCTCGATGCTGCACCCCATCGCCGCGAGTGTCGTGGGCATCATATCAAGTGTTGTAAATGTCCTGTATTCATCAGACTCGGGCTCTGCCGCAGAATTTAAGATGCATGTATAAATTCTTCTCTTGAAATCATCATCTGCCATGGCTCCGAAGGAATCCATCGTCGGGTGATCCCCGCAGATAACAACTGTCGTGTTCTCGTAAAAATCCTGCTCCTGAATCCACTTGATGAATTCTGCCACCTGGGCACTGGAACACGCAAGAACGTTGGCATACTGAATATCATATTCGTCATCGCACAATTCACAAATATATCCGTCAGGGAAATGTGTATCTACCGTAAGCATCGTAAAATTGAAAGGTTCGTCATCAGATGCAAGTTCAGTTAACTGTTCTTTTGCATATTCAAATAACTTTTCATCTTCGAAACCCCAGTTAACCCTGTAGTCCTCAGGTATATACTCCTCTTCCAACGCATAATTGTAATCAAATATATCGTAATTACCATGTTCCTTGAAATATGTCTGTCTTCCGCCAAACTTGGCGTCTGAGCCACACATAAACATTTGATTGTATCCTTCTGCTTCAAGAATATCACCTAACGCAATAAGATTCGGGTAAAAAGTATCCGAGCTGTACGCCACCATGTTTTCGGTCATGGTAAGCTGCGGTACCGCGCCCGTATGAGATACTATGGCTCCCATGGTCCAGTTTGAACCCGCCGTCGATATTCCGCCGTTTAAAATTCCCGTGTCACCGTTAAAGCAATCGGCATCATCCGACAAGGCAATCTCCGTTAATTCCGGGATATAGTTGATCTCAAATCCGCCTCCGTTCTCCTCATCGGAAAAACTCATCTCCATAGATTCAAGATAAATATAAATAAGATTACGTTTCTGCTCCGGAAAGGATATATTTACAACTTCAGGATCTACGTAGTTTTCTTCAATAAAAGATGACTGCTCCTGCTTGCTTTCAAAGTACCTGGCAATCCCGTACTGGTCGTTAACCAGGAACGCCATCAGAACCGTAGATTCAATCACGACCAGCATACAAGTAAGAGCCGTTACGTTAAAAGCAAATTTCTTTTTCTTACTTATAAAAATTCCAAGTACAACCGCAAACAGGATGGTAAGCAACACCACGGGAACTGCAACACAGAAGATAAAGCTGTTTATAATATCTGAACCCGTGCCCTCCACGGAATTTGTCAGGTGGAATACTATCTCATCAAAACTTATATACTTCCACGTCCTTGAGGCCCATATCATAAGGGCGGTAAGGAACGTAAATATCAGAAAGAAGAATGTCAGTATTCCGGCCGCAAATTTACGCATATTACCTAAGTCCGATTGTCCTCGCTATTCCTTCGGTAAATTGAGTTCCTGCCTTCCAGTCCAAAGCCTTCCGTGCTTTGCTTACATCAGGCTGAAGATTGATGGGGCCTACCGCGGGATAAGGCACGGCACCGAAATTGATTTCGCTGTCGGAATTAAGCACCTTCTTTATATCAAGAACGTAATCCTTCAGGGGTCTCACGCTGCCGTTGGCGAGGTTATACACTCCGTTTTCGCATCTTACCCGAGAAAACTTAATCATCGCTTCAGCCGCATCTTCAACATAGAGATAGTCCCAAAGCTGCTTCGCCTCGGTAAGATTCACTTCATTACCGTGACGCATGTTTCTTATGCAAGTCGATATCAATGATTCGGAATAATCGTATCTGCCGTAAAGAGAAAACATTCTGACCCAGATAAAATTGATTCCGCTCTCTTTTGCCATCTCGGACAAAGTGTTCATCGTATTTAGCTTCTGTTTGCCGTATTCACTTACGGGATTACAAGGGAAAGACTCATCTGCGCTTTGACCCTGATCCCCGTACTCTGCCTGAGATCCGACTCCCAAAAACAGGGAGCAACCCATATTGACCGCTGCATCCATAGCTTTAACAGAGCATTCGAAATTACGCTGCTGCAATGCTTTGTCGTCTCTTAAGGGGCGTCTTGAGCCCTCCCATGCAAGGTGATAAAAATAATCCGCTTTTTCCACAAAATCCGGCAAACGGTCGTAGTCACCCATTTCAAGTGTTACTATTCTGATTTGATTATTCTCGGGAAGTCTCGGAAGATTTTTGCTGTCCGGCCTTACAACCGCCGTTATCTCACAGTCAGTCTTAAGCCATCTGTTAATCAGATGTACCCCTATAAAACTTGTAGCTCCGGTTATTACCACTTTCTTCATCTTATCACCTCAAAGCTCCATTATTTCCCTGTATAAATCTCTGTCGAGCAAAGGCTCCTGATCCTGATTAGGCTCGCCGAAGCGAAGCTTGGGAGAGACGTACGTCGGCTCATCGATAACAATCTCAACGAGCGCCGGCGTTCCTTCTTTAACAAACTCCTCCACACGACTTAGATCATAATCGTTGTCACTACCTGCCCTCATGTATGTAAGACCGTAAGCCTCAGCAATCTTCTCGAAAAGGGGATTGCTGTATCCGCCCTCCTCAACAGTCTGCGTAAAATTGCTGTTAAAGTACATCTCCTGGAAATGACGAATCATACCAAGACTTTTGTTATTAAAAATTACCGTCACAATGGGCAGTCGCTCGCGGTTGATGAACTGCATCTCCTGTATATTCATCTGTATTCCGCCGTCACCGTTTAAGCTTACAACGTGCCTGCCCGAACCAAAGTGGGCTCCGATTGCCGCCGGAAGGGAGTAACCCATGGCTCCGTGTCCGCCCGAGAAAAGAACTTCCTGACCTTTCTTAAGATCGAAGGATTGAGCGGCCCAAACCTGGTTCTGACCGACGTCCGTTGTTATAACAGTGTCTTGAGGTATATAACTGCTAAGCTTTCTCATAATGACATTCGGAAGTCTGTCATCCATTCCGGAAAGCTTGTTTCTTATGGTGTCGCAGACTTCACGCCAACCGGTATCAACCGCCGGCAATTCTGCCTTTTTAAGTTGCTCGAGAAGCTCTTTAACATCCATCGAAACATCGATCTCGCTGCCTCTTATACGGTAGGAAAGCTCGTGTTCGTCAATATCAACTCTTACAAGCTTTGCCGCAGGCGCGAAATTCTCACGCACGGCTCCCGCCTGTCTTACATCGAGTCTTGCTCCGAGTGTAATTACCAAATCTGATTTGGCAACAATAAAATTGGCACATCTTTCACCGTAGGCTCCGACAAATCCGTAATACTCGGGAAGATCAGCTACGATGTCAAAAGCTGTCATGGAAGTTACCGCGGGAATCCCCGTTGTAACTACGAAATCACGTGCAAGTTCCCTGCTTCCGGACTGCTTTATACCCGATCCCAGAAGTACAACCGGTCTCCTGGATTCTTTAAGAAGCGGCAGGAGAAACTCCGCCACATTGGGAGACGACGACAATAAGCCTCCTGAGATTTCTTCATCAAGATGCTTTCTTACCAGTTTGTCCGGAATCTCTCCTCTTTGGACGTTCATCGGAATATCAAGCAAAACCGGACCTTTACGTCCGTGCATGGCCGCCTCGTAAGCACTGTCCAGGCTATCCACCAAATCTTCGATGCTCGTTACATAGTGACAATACTTTGTAACGGATTTAACCATGCTTATGATATCTGTCTCCTGGAAGCCTCTCTGACGAACCTGATAACCGGCTTTGGACTCAAATGTATTTACCTGACCTGTGATAAAAAGAACCGGGATAGAATCAAAGTAAGCATCACATATACCTGTAATGAGATTGGTTGCACCGGGACCGCTCGTTGCATAAGCGACACCCAGCTTACCGCTTGTCTGCGCATATCCGCAAGCTTCGAAAGAAGCCCCCTGTTCGTTATAGCAGATGTGCGCCTTAATCTTATCTTCACGTGAACTGAAAGACTCCATCAGATGCGTAACCATACCGCCCGGATATCCGAACACATCCGTAATCTCTTTTCTTATAAGAAATTCAACAATGTAGTCTGAGGCTTTCAATCTTTAAATCTCCTCCAAAGAGTTTATCACATTATGAGCTTTTAATCTTTTCCGGTAAGTATCTAATCTCTTCTCTCATAAATATAAAAATTAAATCCGTTCAAATAGGATTCCAGATGAATTTCATCCATTTTTACATAATTTTTTTCTATGTCCTTAAAATTTGGCGTTTCGGTGTTTTCCGTGATGATTATTAAGTCAAAATAGCCTTCGGCAACCCTGTCTACAATAGATAAATCCTTTCTTGCAATCAATTCATCAATTTCACAAGATTCGTTGAAAATATATTTTCTTATTGAATCACCGACAACATCCGCAGACAATTTACAATATTCTGTATGTCCGCCATCATAGTTGCATCTCTCAAAATCAATATCCTCGGAAAATAAATAGGTGCACGCAAGCGGATCCAAATAAATTCTTCCGAGGTCATATTCAGAACATAGTTGATATAATTCTTCCCACTCGGATACATCTTCATCGCTAATCACATTCCAGCTGTATGACTTAAATCCGCAAAAGGACATCCTCACAACCAACACGCCTACAAATACCAACTTTACTATATTCAACACGTTACCTGACGTTTTTTTCATTATTAGAGGCATAAATTCAATAATCATATTCACTGAATAAATACCCATAAACAAAAGAGGTATAAATATTTGAGAATTCACATACTTATATCCGTCACCCATAACGCAGGACATCTTACCAAAATCAAGCATAAGCATACCGACAACAAAAAAGACAAATGCAAAAACCGCATACTTTCTGTCTTTCCAATACAACTTAAATCCTTTACGACTTAAACCCACACCGGCATCTATGAAAAAGATAATGGACGATATCACTCCAAGATTAACGGTAAAATGATTGGAGGAAATTAAGTAGCTGTAAATATTAATCGCAACAGAAAAATCACCTCGATTTAAAGTTGCCCCCAAAAGATAGTATATGGATTCTGTAAAAAACATGGGAAATATTAATCTGACCAAAATCAGAGAGATAATTCCCATTAACATACACTTCAAAAAATACTTCAATGCATTTTTTCTGTTTTCAACCAGATAAAATATGAATATAGGAAAAGCGACAATGACAAATGTCGGTTTGGTATAAAACAACAATACGGAAAATATCGAAATCAATGTGGTATTTTCGCTTCTTGTGATAAACAGCAAAATCACTATAGCCGTGAATAATATTCCTATGCTTTCTCCGCGCACCGTTAATCCTGCGTTATGGTTATAAAACACCGAATATCCACGGATCACATATATCAAAATAGTGGGAGTAAGCCAATATAACTTTTTGTGCAAAGATTTACTCAATGCTGCTACCAGAATAATGGTTGTTGATACCACCGTTATAAAATTCAAAACCACACTGCAGGTAATCAAATCGATACCTGTTACCAAATGTATCCCGGCTATCATTAGAGGAATGATAAAAGAATACTGGTAAATCAATGGTGTATTAAGAGTACTGTTGTATGTTAAAGAGTATGGATTTTTAAAATCACAAAATGCTCTTGCAACAGAAAGCACACTGCCGTCTCTGTATTCAATCGGAATATGATATGTATACGTCTGCCCTATTACCCGGACATAGTATCCGATAACAACATATAACAAATAGAAATTCAAAACAGCCATGACCAGAGTAAATATTCTCTCCGGCACCGACAATCGCTTGAATTTTTCTATACAGCCTGATTTCACGAATTTATCACACAAACCATATTCCCGTTATTGCCATGAAATCGGCAATCAGGAATGCGGCCGAACACAATGTGGCAGGCAGGATGATATCCTTTTCGGGAAGATTCTTAAGAGAAATCTCCCTTCCCGTCACATCAAGAATCACAAATATCATTCCAAAGTACGTGAAGGCCGAAGTTCTCGCTCCGGATACATATATCGTGGGCGAAAATCCCATCGCAACCGTTGTAAGAAGACCAGCCGTAAGAACAAGCGCCAGAAACATCCCGTGGAACGAAAAAATCTTATCTTCCCTGTAAATCACCAGGAGCGACCACACAAGACTTATGAGCATCGAAAAGGCAAGAATTAATACATACCCTATACGTGCCACCGATATATCAACAGTCATAAACTCAATGGTTAAAGACTGCCCCACAATAAAATGAACCGCAAAAAGGAGAACGCAAGGATACAGGGCAATAAGCCTTGCAATCTGAGACTTGGTTTTTCTGAAAACCGCAATCACAATCACAACGCATAGCACGGTAAATACAGAATCAATATTTGACATAAATACCTCAACACAGCGGTTAATGCCCAGGAAGAGTTTGTCAAATACATTGAACGTTTCATAATTTGCGATTCTGTAATTCTCCGCACCGCTTCTAACCTTCGTACCGGGGCAAATCAAAAGAATCACAAGGTTAATCACCGCCACAGCTACACCGCTCATAATAAACGGATCAATCCTACGGAATTTCTTAAAATTAACAAACGCACAGTATCCTATAATACATAGTAAATACAAGGCCATAAGCTCGTGGTTGCTTGCATATATAAGCCCCGTAAAGAACATTACATAGTCGTACCATTTAAGCTTTTTGCCATCCATGAATGTCCTCAAAACGGCGGTGCAAAGGAAAGCCGTAAAGACCGGCCAGAAATAAGTCATGGTGGTGCACATCCAACCTGCGCTTCTCATATCAAGTACGGGATAAATCGGCAATACCGCAAATGCTAAAAATCTTCCCGCATCTTCAGATGCAAGCGACCTGTTAACAAGATACGGCAGCAAAGCCGCCATGGAAGAATTTATAAACTTCCAAAGTAGAGGTCTGTCTACAACATAGAATCCGACAAATTCCTGCAGGAATCTTGAAGACCATGTGTTCCATTTCCATACGGCCCAGCTCCAACCGGTATACCCGTCATTTGCCGTCGGGAAAAATGCATCATCATCAAGATTTGTGGGTATGTACATATGAATTATGATTACAGCCAAAACATAAACCGTATACACCGTAAGGTATCTGTTATCTCTGAATTTCCACAAAAGCGCGGGAACCAGGAAGAATGGCACAAGGGCAACTATAAGGATAAGCACATCTTCGGCAGTAAGATTTGACAGAAAATTACTGAGAGCCGCACCTTCAAATTCGGCGGTAAAATGCAGTTTGTCGCCACTTAAATAAACGGTAACACCGTTACCCGACTCGGCATCGGAAGTAATGTTTATGGTATAAGTTTTCCCCGCGCTGTCGGAAATCGCTTCTGGAATCGATAACTTGTAGTACACATTATCCGACAGTTCGGAAGCACTGATTTCCCACGACGCGATATTGTTTCCGCCCTCGTCATCCAGACTTATATAAACAGTGCTCGTGTTGCTTCTCGCGTAAGTCGCGAACATAAGACTGATTGACTTGAGGCCATCCGATGTAACCGTTATGTCGCCGCTGTAAGGAGACGTCACCGTTATTTCCGGGATAACATCTGTTACGGCTTCTCCCTCGGTTGTGCTGCTACCGAACTTCACTCCGATTAACGATGCAGCATAAACCAAAAGAGCTATGACGGAAATTAAAGCAACACGTTTTTTATCAGTCATATTTTTAACCTTTCCTCTTAAACTTTGTCTTAAGCTTCCCTGTTAACCATCCCATCGCCTGCTTATGTTCCGGGCTCGGTATAAATGCAATCATAACCACCGCTATCGTTATAAGCTCGCAAAGCGCTCCCTGACAAACAAACGTCACAACCGCCCACTTGAAATTAATCATAGAACATATGAAATAAGAAAGACAGGTGCACGCCACAAATATCACAAGATAGTAAAGCATGCGAAGCCAGTATCTGCCGAACAATTTTTTCGACTCAAAGCACTTGTCATATACAAGTATGCTTCTTAAAATCCAGTACACAAGCTGTGCGATGACCGTACCGAGCAAGATACCCGGAAGTCCTATAAACTTTGCAAGAAGAATCGACATCCCGAGATTTACCACAGCTCCTGCAAGGTCTATGTATTTCTCATACTTAAACAAACCCGCACCGTTGGCATAATCGACCAGCGAGCTGTGAACCAGGCTGATATAAAGGTCCGAGCAAATAAGTATCACGATTATCGGCTGCATTATAAACTCTTCACCGAGCCACACACCTCCGACGAAGGTATCAATACAAACAATGGTCGGAATCAGCAAAACACACGCCACAATAAACCTGAAGTATGTGTACATCCTGAATATTCCTTCCTGATGCACGGGGTCTTTGTCCTCGACCAGATGATTTCCTATAAAGGGGGCAACCGGACTTAAAATATTTATCGAGAACTGCTTTACGATAGTCGTGACCGTGTAATAGTTCGAATAATATCCGACAGCAACCGTATTGATGAGCGTCGATATAAGAAGGCTGTCCGTGCAGCCGTAGATATACCCGGAAATTTTACCCAGAGCGATATCTTTAATGTTATCCATCAGCTCCCTTACAATGGCCTTATCGGTCTTGATCTTGCTGTCAAGGAACGGGTAAATCTTATAGCACTTGAAGTAGATATAGATGTTCGTGGCAAACGCCTGAAGCACGGCACACGTAACATACAGCAGATAACTCTTGGTGAACACAAGAACCGCAATCTTTAAAAGGCTGAAGACAATGTTGCCGACAGTATCAACCGTTTTGGTAACATATTCCTTCCTGTCCGCATAAAGAAGCGTCCTCCTGTAAGCGAAAAAGTATGTCGCGGCACTCGAGAAAGCCTGCACAATAAAGTACAGATAGTAAACAGGCTTAAACTCCATTCCGTTTATGATGTACTTAAGAAGAGGCAGAGCCGCGAAGGACAGCACAACAAAGAAAATACCGATTATGTTGTAAATCGCCTTCAGCGCACGCATTATCGCGTTTATGCGGTACTCATCATTTTCGTGAAGAGGCTTATACAGTACGTATGTTACCGCGATGTCAAAGCCCAAGTCCGCGAGTGCCAGTGCCGACAGAATCGAGGTGTACGTGCTGCTTAATCCCAGCAGGTCGACACCGATATACATAACAAAGAGCTTTCTCGACACAAAGCCGAGAATTGCGAATATAACCTGATTGATAACGCCTATCAGACCTATCTTCGCAATTGTTCTCTTCTCACTCATGAGACTGACCCGTTACCTCATTAACTATATCCGTGAATTTCTTCAGATAATTATTCTTACCGAACAGCTCAGCGGTTTTCTCATGAATATGCCTGCCGTTGTAAGTCACGCTGCCACTAAGAAAATCGTTCATATGATCCGCGAGTTCCTTGTAATCGAGAATTCCGACGATTCTTCCCATGGAATCATCAACATAATCCTCAACACCCCCGCATCTGGTCGAGAAAACAGGAAGACCGCTGCAGGCAGCTTCGATTGCAGCCACGGGCTGACCTTCCTGAATAGATGTCATGACAAAAGCATCCGCTCTGTTATACAGCAGCGGTATATCTTCACGGGACACCTCAGGAATCAGCTCGACTCTATCGCTGAACTTGGACCCCCTAATCTTTCGAAGCAGTTCATCCGCAGCCTGGCTGTATCCCTTGTTGGCCCCGTAGCCCGCAACGATAACTTTAAACGGTACGGTCGCTATTTCAGATAGCCTGTCCATCGTCTTTATAAACAAATCGTAGTTCTTGTAAAAGGAATTCGCGGCAACAATAAGAAATGTCTTATCATCGTGCGGGCTCGGACGGAACGAGAATTTCTCGTCATCAATCATATTGCCCATGTAGCATATACGCTTGAGCTTGATGTTTTGCATCAAAATCTGTCTGACCTTATCTTTGCTTATTGCAAGGAAAGCCGATGCTCCTTCCACGGAAGTCTTAAACGTATCGTTAAGCGAAGTTCCGGGAATCATGAAAGGTGAATGCTCCGACAAGATATAAGGCACTCCCAAAGTCTGCGCCAAAAGCATCGCATAAACCGCCGTACCCTGTGCGGAAATTCCGTAAACCAAATCGTAACTTCCGTCGATTTTATTTATCAGACGCTCCATATGCGTCTTCCAGAATTTCTTCTCCGCCTTACAGTCAACGGATCCCAGGCCTGCAAGACCTTTACGCTTTATAGTAAATCTTCCGTAGAGATTATTCTTAAGTGCGAGCGTCATCGGACGGTACACATGGATGTCATACTCACGAAGTCCCTCACGCTGCCCGATCGGTTCGATACTGATGTCCCTCCCCGAGATTCTTTTCGCACAATATTTCAAAAAAAGCGACGAATACGAGTTGATTTTAAGTACGGTAACGTCATAAACAGAGGATAAAAGTTCGCACTGCTCCTTGAAGAAAGTACCCGCAATCGGATTGTCCTTGCTCGGGTACCACGAAGCTATAACAAGCATGCTTTTCCTGCCGTCCGCCATCTTACCTCTCGGCTCTCATGGGGTTATTAAGGAAATCCTCATAAGTAAGTCTGATTCCGTCCTCAAGTTCCGTCTTATACTCCCAGCCAAGGGCCTTTGCCTTGGATACATCGAGGAGTTTGCGGGGCGTTCCGTTGGGTTTACTAGGGTCCCACAAAATTTCACCTTCATAGCCTATAACCTTCGCCACAAGCTCAGTAAGCTCTTTAATGGTAAGCTCTTTGCCGGTACCCGCATTGACTGTCTCGGACCCGGAGTAATTATTCATAAGGAAAACACAAAGGTCCGCAAGGTCATCGACATACATGAACTCTCTTAAAGGACTTCCGTCGCCCCAGCATGTAACGGACTTCGCACCGCTAACCTTGGCTTCATGAAATCTTCTTATAAGAGCAGGAAGCACATGCGAATGCTCCGGATGATAGTTGTCGTTGGGACCGTAAAGATTGGTCGGCATTACGCTTATGTAGTCCGTGCCGTACTGACCGTTTAAATACTCGCAGTACTTAAGGCCAGATATCTTGGCAAGCGCATACGCTTCGTTTGTCTCCTCAAGAGAACTCGTAAGAAGACACGACTCCTTCATAGGCTGCGGTGCGAACTTCGGATATATGCAGCTGGAACCTAAGAACTCAAGCTTCTTGCAGCCGTTCTTCCATGCCGCATGAATAACATTCATTTCAAGAATCATGTTATCGTACATGAAGTCGGCCTTCGCAGTGGCATTACCCATAATGCCTCCGACCTTTGCCGCCGCCAGGAAAACATATTCGGGCTTCTCTTCTTCGAAAAAGGCCTCGACCTGATCCTGTCTTGTAAGATCTAAATCCTTGTGGTCTCTCGTTATGATATTGTTATATCCCTGCCGGTTCAGTTCACGCACAATTGCGCTGCCTACCATGCCTTTATGACCGGCAACATAAATCTTCGCATTCTTCTCCATCATGATTCAATATCGTCCTTAAAAAACAATTATTCGACGGAATAACCTGTACTTCCGTCGCTGTAGTAATCCTGCCTCAAGTTATAAATCTTCTTATCGGCAACATCAGTGTTTCCAATCTGAACCTCAATAAGCTTAAGCTCGCTTCCGGCAATAACGGTATGTCTTACCTGCCTCGGGATTTCAACAACGTCACCCGGGTGAACAAACCGCTCTTCTTCATTTAAAATGACGCGTCCCGTACCGCTTGCCACAACCCAAAGTTCGCGTCTGGACTCATGGCTGTGATAGCGCATCCTCGATCCCACGGTGAGCGTAACAAGAATCGTCAGGTTATCGCTTTCCTCATGAAGAACGGTGTAGCTTCCCCATCCCTTCTCAACCGTAACCGGCTGCGGGTTCTCGGAAACCGACTTGATTATCTGTTTATTAGTTTTCTCATCCATAATTATTTCCTCGTCTGAACTTTAATTTTACCACGAAAACTACATGACTTCATAGCAGTCCATCACTCCCGCACCGGGTAGCGTAATTGCCGAAAGCGTAGGCAGCATAACCGCGTAGTAAATAACCGCAAAAATCAAAAACCAAATGATTCCCATAAGCGCCGGAAGCAGTTTTGCAAATTTACCGGATTTGCTCACAGAAAACGCATCAACGCCTGCCGTAAAGATTACAGAAACCGCAGGAAGCATAGACATAACATATCTTCCCTGGGGCTGAAAATCTCTGTAATAAGAACTGAAGACGGATAAAACAACCGGAACTGCCATCACAAACAGCATAGACAGCAAAAGCGTTGTGCTGATTTTTTTACGGGTCTTGTTTCTGTACACAAAGAAGAGTATCAGACAAAATCTCAGAAACCACCTGTAAGCAAAGTAAAATCTTTCCTTGAGTTTTACGCACATTACGCTAAACAGTCCCAAGAAACTTTTGGTGGTCGTGGATATCCATCCGCCCTCATAAAGCATGGTATGCATACTCATATGGTTGCCGCCCGGGTTGCCCTGAGGATAAACGCCGGTCTTCTCATAAGTCATTGCCGCACAGATTTTATTCTGACTGATTCCGAGAAAATCACCGTCGTAAATAATCGCATTTCTGATAAAGTACCACCCTGCAAGAACAAAAACCGTGAGAGCAATAAGCCCCGCATTTTTAAAGACGACCTTCCTGTCTTGTGTATTTTTTAAAGCCGTTATAAAGTATCCGCCGATGGCAAACAAAACCCACGCATAAGCAAAATAGTATGTAAGAATGCAAATTGAAGTTCCCAGCGCAAGGTAAATTCTTGTCTTTCTCCCCCAGCCCTTCTCACTTCCGGTAAGCACAGCGTCAAAAATCATGAACGCGCTGAAAACGGAAAGCGCATCATTATTAAGATACGAGCATATAAAAACAAGCTGCGGGAGGAAGGTTACAAGAGAAGCCATAAAGTATACGGAATACTTATTTTCGAAGAAGCGGTCGGCTATGCGAAAGCTTAGTAACGAGATTCCTATTCCGGAGAAAATACTTATAAGCCTGCACGAAAAGAGCAAAGCCTGTGCGTTGTCTGTAAACAGCGATGTAAGCTTGAGGAACAGCGCTCCTATAATCTGAGGAAGATACGGGGTAAATGCATAGGAGTAACCCCATGCAGGATTTATCAGGCTTTCTTCGTAACCTGTGGGCAGCGTACCGTGCTGAGATATCCACTCGGAGATTGGGTATCTCATTCCCTCGTCCGGGCACACCGACATATCCATGGTGACAGCAAGAACAATCTCAAGTATTGCCGCCAAAACAACTATGAAAGGTGCCAATTTATACTTTCGAAGAGTTCCCATGGATTATCAGTCTCACGATATCTCAAAGAGGTAATATTTTTCCGAATACGGGGTCTCAAGTGAAGCGTCATAAACCGCAGCATACCCCAAATCCTCATTGAATCCGGTAAGGTAGTATATGTGGTCGGCATCTGTTAAGGAAGACGCTGCACGTTCGATATCTTCGCGTGTCATTGTGCCCCAATCAGCCCAGACGTGTGACTTATACTCCACTTGTCTGTCAACCGAATAGAACGCATCGTCTCTGTAATCTTCCACATAAGCTACCACACTCGTCACATAAGGATCAATCTCAGTGACAAGGAACACACTGTCCTCAGGAGTGTTCTCAAGTATATATTGAGCCATTGTCTTACTGTTCGAGAATCTTCCGTCAACATCAAGTTCAATGTCATGAGTAAGCTGCGGGAGCATAAATAACATACTGACCACAAACACCATCGACAACGCCGCAATACCAACCTTTCCGGGTCTGAAATCCGCATCGCCCAAAACACTGTCAGCAAATATCCACAATGCAAAAACCGTGATGAGAACATACATCGAAGCCATAGGTGCGTGTGTCGCATTCTTTACCCCAATGGCAATTGCCAGATATGTAAGCTTCGCGATAAGAACCATTATCAGTTCGCGGTACAATTTCTTGAATTTCCCCGAAGCGAACACCACCGCAAACAGCATCACAACAAAAACGGCCTCAATCGCCCAGAAAGTATATGTCAGAGTCTTTCCGCTCAAGGTATCGGAAACGCAGATAAGACCGAACCTGATGGACGGGATATCTGTTAGTTGCTCCACAACGCTCGAAAAAGATATCTTCGCATAAGCAGGTTTATCTCCCTGATAAAGCTCAGCCAGAAGCACAATAAGACTTACCGCGGGAATTATGATTGATAACAATCTGTTTTTGAAGTTAATATTCTCCTGCTTTTTCTTTGTCAAAACCGGCAGCAGCAAATCCCACACAAGTTCAGCGCACAAAGCAAGCGCCACTCCCAGGACCAGCGTGTGAGTCTGAAACAGACATGCTATTGCGACAGCATATCTGTAAGGATGCTCAAATCTGCTCCGTCTCAAACAAGCACAAAGCAAAACAAAGAAAACCGTTATACAGTAATTTCTGGATATTGCCGCGTTGTAGTACATAAAAACCGGACTTGCAAGTATGGCCGCATCTATCAACGCAGGCAGTTTTGATTTAAACAATAAAATCCAAGCGGCTCCTGTCATTATTGCGAGCGATAAGAAGCTGAAATACTTAAACTTGAACCCAAGAAGCGAAACTACTTTTATAATAAGTAGCCACAAAACAGGATGTCCTTCATTGCTGAGTGTCGCAAATATCTCGGGGGTGGTCAAATTCTTTCCTATAAGCCAGTGCTGAGCCTCATCTCTCCAAGCCTCATGATAATAGGCAAAATAAAAATTCATGGCAAAATAGACTATAAGAATCGCATATTTCAGAGCCTTTTCCGGCGAATCGAATTTATTGATTAAAAGGAATATTGCCGCGATTGCAAGAGCCGACGCAACACAAAGTGCAAATTTTACCCGACTCAGCCCACTTTCTCTGGCAGAAAGTTTCAAACAAAGAGAATAATTCCTTCCCTCTCCGTCACTTGTCTCAACCAGTCTGTTGCCGCCGTAAGTCCATACAAGAAGTTGGTTATCCCCCTCGAAAACATCCTTGACGGAAATAGTATAGTAGTGATCTCCCGAAGAAGTCACATCGGAAACATCAAAATCATAATACTGATTATCAACAACATTCTCAGTCATAACAGACCACTGCTTAAGAAGATTATCTCCTTCATAAAAGCAGACATCCATCATGCCGACATTTATCCTGGCCATTGTACCGAACTGGATTCCCACACTCGTTAATGCCTCACCCGATACATAAAAAGTTTGACTGTACTCAACATCACTTTCAAGTCCGTAAGCTTTAACGGCAGTACCAAGATATTCGCTGTAAACTTCATCGTAAACTGCAAACTTAGAAGCCGCAAATATAAAAATCGCTGCCAGTACAACAACCACAGCTCTGTAAATCCATAATTTTTTACCGGACAAAATGTTAGTCATCAGCTGCTTTTCTCCCGCCGCAGTATTAAACAAGTTATTATATCATTTAATGTAATATCCTGCATTTTTACGATTGCAAAACTAATGTATAATTACACACATGAAAGACAAGACATTTTCGAAAGACAAAATCACCGATTTACTCTTCATTCTGATACCGGTATTGCTGCTTGCGTATTTTTGCTTTTACATGGCAAATTACTCGCAGAACTTTGTCGACTCGGATATGTCGAGCGAACTGATACTTGCAAAGCTTGTTTCAGATGAGAACAAGATAATAACCCGCAGCTGGTACTACTCCACCGAGATAAGATTTTTGAACATACAACTTGTATTCGCACCTCTGTTTAAAATCTTCACCGGCTGGCACACCGTAAGGACTGTCGGCAGCACGATTCTCATGGCGCTTCTGGCTGCAGGAGCTTATCTTTGCGGAAGAGCCTGCGGAATCAGCCACAAGATGAGCATTATAATGTGTTCTTTCCTTCTTTTCCCGTTCTGGGGTAACGCTTACGCCTGGGTGGTAATGACAGGCTCTTACTATGTGCCCCATATGCTGATTTCCTTCCTGTCTGTCGCCCTTGTGTTTTTCGCTTTGAGGAGCAATTCCCGAAAAGCTTTTATCGTATATTCCGCCGTACTGTCCGTGCTCGCACTTCTTGCAGGCTGCGGAGGTCTCAGGCAGCTGTTTATACTCTACATTCCTTTGTTCCTGAGTACTTTTATCTGCCTTCTTATATGCACCCGGAAGAATATTACCCCGGATAAGAACTTAAAGCAGTATGCCTTCATTACAACTTTGATGTTTATCTGCGCGGGCATCGGCTACGTTATAAACAAAGGTATTCTCGGCAGATTTTATATCTTTTACGACCATTCAACGGTAACTTATCAAAGCTTTGATATTAACCGATTCAGCAGTGCCATAAGCGGAATAATTTCCCAGTTCGGATATAAAACCGGCGATGAACTCTTCTCTGTCGGCTTAATATTTAATGCTACCGCTGCGATAGTGATGCTTACTTTAATATGCGGTATCGTTAAAAATTTTAAGCACCCCGACTCCTGCGAATTTAAAAGCGTAATGACAGCCATCATTTTCACGACCGCAATCTCAATGTATATCGTGCTTTATTCCTTCACCGACATCACGAACAAGGATCATTATTTTCTCCCGATAATTGTTCTGTCGTTTCCGGTGATTATCAAATACACAGAAGACATTTGCCGGAAGTACGGATGGATGAAGATAATAACCGCATGTGTTCTTTGTGCCATGTTATTCTGCGGATACTTAAGATACGTTGACAGAAGGTACGACGATAACAAAGAAAAGAGGAACGCCGTTGCCGTGGCACTCGAGAACGGATGCAGTGCAGGTTACGGCTCGTTCTGGAATGCCAACGTTATAACCGAGCTTTCCGACGGCAAGATCGATATGTACTGCTGGGGGCAGGACATAGATACCATAACCGATATCAATACAACGGAACACTGGCTCCAGAAAGTAAGCCACGACAGTAAGAAGCCCGAAGGGAAGGTTTTGTGTCTGTTTACTGTAACGGAAGCTGCAGCAACTCCGCTGGGTCAGAGCATGCCGGAACATGCACTCGTATATTCATCCGACTACTACATGATGTACGTTTTTGATTCTTACGAAGCAATGATTGAAGAAATCAGCTGAGCTTTTCTTTCTGATACTCGTAGAGCTCTTTAATACCAATCTCGAGATCTTTCATTTCCGTCGAATCGAGCCCCCTGATCTTTGAATTATCAAGTATCAGTTTCTTAACATCCACGCTTCTTGCAGGACGGTAAGAGAACTTTACGTTACCGTCTATTTTGCGCATGATATCGATAATCTCGTTCTGGGATGTGCCGCGGGAGGTACCGATATTAAATATACGCTCGGGGCCCGAGTAATCCGCGAGGACAGCAAGCATTCTGCATACATCGCTTATATGAATGTAATCTCTTATAATCTCACCGTCGCCCCATATTTCAATTTCTTCGCCCGCCAGAGTTTTCTTAATAACTGCGTCAATAAATCCGACTCCTTTGCTGTAGTCCTGTCCGGGACCGTAAGGATTCGAAATTCTTGCGATTGTCATCTTGGACTTAGCCTGGATATCAAAGATTCTCAAAGTATTTTCGATACAAAGCTTAACGTTGCCGTAGTGGTTGATGGGTCTTGCGACCGCTTCTTCTTTAATGGGCTGAATATCCTGGTGGCCGTAAACGGTACCGCCTGACGACAGAAAAATCAGCTTGGTATCGGTATTTTGCAGCATCGCGAAAAGCTTCACGGTCTGGATAAAATCTCTGCCGTAACCCATCATGTACTTCTCGTTGGAGTTGCCGGGGTTAATTGTCGAGAGTGCGTGATAAATCACATCCTTGTCTTTAATCGCCGCAGCCAAAACATTATCGTCGAAGAAATCGCCCTGGATATAGTGAACACGGGGATCGGGCTCGCGGGGTGAGGCGATGTCAAAGCTAGAGACCTCGTGTCCCAAATTTGCCATGTAAACTGCAAGATTGGAACCTATAAATCCGTTGCCGCCTATTATCAAAACCCTGTATGCCATAAAATTTATCCCCCTTAAATTACGGATTTATCCTAATCCAGTCATCGCAGTAAACACTGCCGTTATCGTAGCCGTTAAGAAGCGTGTGCGGACAAACTACAATTTTACCGGGCTTATCGTTAAGCCATGCACCCCACCAGCTGAAGGTACTGTTTGCTATTATGTTATGCTTGCAGCAGCTCATAAGATACATATCAAGGTACGACTTATCTCCGGTGTTGCCTTCAACCGGAACGAAGTTCTCACCTTTAAGAATTTCAGATGCAAGCTTAATATCGTTCGAGAAGAGGAAGAAAACGGGATTATCAACTCTTTCCTTTATGTACTCTATCGCCTTCTTATAATACTCAGGTGTGCAGATGCCGCCGTAAAGACCTGAATTGTTAAGGTAATCGCCGAGTCTCATGTGTATGGACACAGAGTTACACCCTGCAATTTTTTCTCTCACAGCCTTAATTTCAGGCAAATCCTTACCCCGGAAATTAATTGAACTTCTTATCTCATCCTTGGCATCCGGTATGTACTGTTCCCCGAGGAAGCACCCGCCCATAACGTATCCGCTCTTGACGTCAAGGAGCGACGGCGTAAATGCATAACCCTCCTCGAGATAAGTTTTACCCACAAAGAGCCTTCTTAAAATACGTGAAGATTTACCGGATGAGAAACACTCAAACTTTGAATCGCACGGCTCCACCTCAAGCCCCATCAAATCGAGCTCCAGCTTTCTCGCATCAACCTTGCCGCCCGATGTGTGTTCTTCTTTGTACCAGCTTAAATCCGCCGTAGCCTTCTTTCCCTGACAGATGTACTCACGGTACAAAGCATACTGACTCAGCTGATTTCCGAGGCCGCCTGTAAACTGAACTATAATCATGCGTTGCCTCTCTTATGTGCCTTGTAGATGCTCTTTGCAAGGTGCGGGGAAACCGCCGAGACGAATCTGCAGACGGTATAAATAATTCTGTCTTTTGCCCTGCCTTTAAGCGCGCCGCGCATGAGCTTTTCGCATTCTATGAGTTTCTTCCTGTCGCCCTTGCCCTGCACCAGAAGGCTTGCAAAACCCTTAGAGTACTTGTGGTAAAGCTCGTTTCTGCACTCTTCGCGGCTTTCAAGAAGCGGGGCATAATACTCGTCCTTCGCGAGATAATCGTAAAGCATCGCATGCATAGGGATATTGTTCACAATACTGTCCTGGTGCTCGTGTTGGCGGGACATGATGAGGTTCTTGTTAAGGGATGCGACCTTACCGCCGAAGCGCTCGATGTCAAAGAGACACTTGATGTCACAGCACGGTCCCACAGTCGGGTCAAAATTCAGCTTATGCTCCGTCAGAAAACTCTGCCTGTACATAATAGTCGGGCAAACCGTTCCCGTGCCTATGCCAAAATACGCATCGAAAAGCTCGTGTCCCTCATAAATCATGTACTCACCCTCATAAGGAGGCTTTAAATCCTTTGTGCTTCCGTCGCTGTAAAGGAAAGTTGTAAGACTGGACACACACGTCACATCCGGGTGCTCCTGCAGGAATTTATACTCCTGCTCAATCATCTCGGGCTTCATCATATCGTCGTCATGGAAAACAACGATGTATTCGCTATTGTTGTTATCGAACGCGTAGTCGATATTTGCAATTCCGCCGATATTTTTCTCGTGTCTGATAGACGTAAGCCTCGGGTCGTCAAACTCTTTAATAACTTCAGGAGTTGAATCGGTGGAGCAGTTATCAAGCACAACAAGCTTTAAGTCGGACATGGTCTGTCCGAGCACGCTCTTAATACTCTCGCGCAGAAAATCCGCACGGTTATAAGTCGTTATGTAAACTGTAAGTCCGCTCGTGCTGTCCATTAATTAAACTCGTTAAGCTTTTGAATTACGTATGTAACTTCGTCGTCGGTCATTCCGTAGTACATCGGAAGCGACAGCTCCGTGCGGCTAATTTCTTCTGCGATGGGGAACGCGCCTTCACCAAAGCCCAAATCCTTGTAAGCACCCTGCATATGAATCGGTGTGGGATAGTGTTTGTTCGTACCAATACCGGAATCCGAAAGGAACTGCTCGAGTGCGTCCCTCTTATCGCATCTGACGGCAAAAATATGCCATACCGGAATCGCAAAATCTTCTACAAAGGGAAGCGTGATAAGAGGATTATTAACCTCGTTTAAATACCTCGAAGCAATCCGTCTTCTCTCTTCGTTCATCTTATCAAGAATCGGAAGCTTGGCTGACAGAAATGCCGCCTGAAGCTCATCGAGTCTGCTGTTATTGCCCCGGTAAATATGGTGGTACTTACGGTCTGATCCATAGTTACCGAGAGCTCTTACCTTATCGGCAATATCTTTGCTGTTTGTAACCACGGCACCGGCGTCGCCTAAGGCTCCGAGATTCTTGCCCGGGTAAAACGAGAATCCGGAAGCATCTCCGAAAGATCCAATTTTCTTCCCCTTGTAGAGCGCACCGTGAGCCTGAGCACAGTCCTCAACAACATAAAGATTATGCTTCGAGGCAATCGCCATAATAGGGTCCATATCACACGCCTGACCATAGAGATGAACCGGCATGATAGCCTTTGTCTTATCTGTAATTGCTTCTTCTATCTTTGACGGATCGATATTAAAAGTTCTTATATCGGGTTCGACAAACACAGGAATTGCTCCGACATAAGTTACTGCCAGTGCTGTCGCTATATAAGTGTTAGACGGAACTATAACCTCATCTCCCGCTTTAATTCCCAAGGCCTTAAGACTTAACATGAGAGCATCAAGACCGTTGCCGACACCCACGCAGTAACCGGTTCCGCAATAGGAAGCAAAATCCTCCTCGAACTTCTTATCTTCCTGTCCGCCTATATAAAATGAATTGGTGTACACCCGCTCGAAAGCCCCGCGAAGCTCTTTATCAAGCTCCTTTTCCATGGGACGGAACGAAACAAATGGAATCTTCATACATCCATCCACCTTACTTCGCCTCCTTGTCATGAACGAATTTGATGAATTCATCGTAGTCCCTTATGTAATCGGACTCATCGTAAAGCTCGGATGCAAGAACCAGGAGAACCGCATCCGGAGAGAAATCATACATCTCTCTCCACATATCGTTTGCAACATAAAGTCCCTCGTAAGGTTTTTCGAGCGGAATTACTTTCTTCTCGTAGCCGTTATCAAGCAAAATCTTGCAACTGCCGTGAATACAAATCAAAATCTGCTCGAGAGACTTGTGGGAGTGGTGACCTCTGACAACACCCTCGCCCGTATCGTACATGTAATAAACTCTTTTTATCTTGAAGGGAATATCTTTGAACTCCTCAAGAGCAACAAGCTGTCCCCTGTCATCGCCGTGAGGCTGAAATACGTATTTTACAACCTGCATTCTTAAAACCCCGTAATTTATCAGTTAAGCTTTTCGTTCTTAATTATTCTATTATATACCTTGCTCAAAAACATCCCTGGGAAATTCGGAAGGAGGCTTAATTTATTTCCGGATGCGATAACCTTGCGGAAATTGCTCTCGTCGAAGCGCGCTATGTAAGGCGCACGGAAATCGGATGTGTCGATATCTTTAATCTCAACCTGAAACACAGACTCGTGTCGCTCGACCGCCGCTCCCAAAGCCTCGCGGAATTCATCCGGCGTTATCATGCACTTCTTTATCTCTTCACCGCGCTTTAATCTGTATTCTTCGTCTTCCAGAAGTTTGTCCGCTTCTGCCGTCAACTCTTCGACCGTCGCGTACTCGATCTGCTCCTGATTAAAAAGGATTCCGTCTGCGTCGACATTCTTCTTATCGGGCCTTAGAGTCAGCGGCAGCTTCCCCGCGTCCGCCGCGAACTGCATCATAAGTCCGCCTATCATCGGGAACGTGTTCAGGTAGAACGTACAGTGCCCCATAAGCTCATAAAGATCGTTACGCTCATTAATGTGGTACACCCTTCCCGGGAACTCATCGCTTACCTTTTTAAGCTCAGAGTCATCTCCCGCACCCGCGTACAGATATATGAGGTCCTCATGCCCCTGCAGGAGCGTACGAACGATACGATAATACCTGTTCTGCGGATCTCCCAAAGTCTTGTAAAGGTATCCGCCGCTAAACATTACCTTCTTGCCCTCGGAATCAAAAGGCAATCCCTCAAACTCATGAGGCTTGTGGTAAGGATAATACGGCATCAGGATAATTCTCTCCTTGCCAATGCGTCTGTACTTATTTGACACACACGAACCGTAATTTCTGAACTCAAGGTTATAGTCAAAAGACTTCGTGCCGAGCCAGAACGCATGATCCGTAAGATTTATCTTAAATCTGTCGACAACACCTTGGTAACCCGTAAAAACAGCTATCGCCGCAGTGTCATCCGGGGTCGAGTACAGGAACGCTTTCTCGGGCCTGTGCTTTTCGAAAAGAGCCTTTATCGCATTCGCCTGCTCAAGTCTGTTTTCCCATGACACATACTCCCACGTGACGTCTCCGCCTTTGACCGCTTCGTGAAGCTGTGGCTGCTTATTCTCGCTCCCCTTTTGTGTCACGTAAATTATCTTATAGCCGAGGTTTACCAGAGCGTGCATATAAATTATCACAAGGCCTCTTACATCAAAGCCGAAGCTGTCGTAGTAAAGTACTGTTCCCTTGTTTGTCTCTTTCTGCGAAAAGCCGGGGTCTGCCAGGACATCCGCAAGCCTTTGTGTATATTCCTCGAGGTCGTCGTCGATGTAATACTGGTTATACTCTTCAAGGATAAAAGACGCGGCGGTTACGGCATCCATCGCCTTGCGAAGCTTGCTTTTGTCAATTGAGGCGGAAGCGATTTTCTTGAGCTTATTTACAACCGCTTCAACTTTCTGAATTTTTTGTTCATCCGTACTCATCCGTTACACCTCAAGCTTGCCGAATTTGCCGTTCTTCGCATCCCTTACACCCATCTTCATGTATTTGATTTTATTAAGTTTATCATCCTCGGCAAGAAGCGTCTTGATAAACATTTTCTGAAGATAGCTTTTGTACTCCTTCTTCTTGGAAGGATACTTCTGCATTATGTATGTGCAGTTTCTGTAAATGTAGTATTTTCTGATTTTGCTGTGACCCATTGCTTCATAGGTCTTCCACAAAAATTTCCCCTTAATGGGTGCGCCGAGATTATGGTTCATCGTAAGATCCAGAACTCTTCTGAAGCAGTATCCCATATCCGCCGCGCGGTAACAAAATTCACGGTCAACCTCATCTATAAAGAGCTCTTCGAGAAATCCTCCGATTTCCACGGACTTCTTAACATCCATAACGGTTCCCGATGTAATAAGCCACTCCGGAGACCCGCTGTTTACCACAGTGTCAAAGTCCTTGTCGCCTGTATTATGAATTCCTACCTGTATCACGCGGTCATTTTCCGAGAAAAGTTTTTCCGCTTTAACAAGATAATTCTTCAGAACATCTCCTTCGAAGTGCGAGTCATCATCCATTGTAAGAAGATAATCAAAACCGTCTTCCGCCGCGCCCTTAAGGCCTTTGTTAAGTGCTGCCGCTATACCCTTGTTGCCGTTCATCGGAATAATCATTGCACCCGGAGCGACAGATAAAATCTTATCCAAAATATCCCGCTTCACGTCATCGGAATTATCCGCGACATAAAGCTTGCCGAGCAAAGGCGCATATGTACGGATATTCTCGACAACCGAATCATCGGGATTATATAAAACAACGCATCCTGCGATATTCATAAATTACAGCCTGTCCAAAGCCTTCTTGACTGCCTCAAGATATGCGTAGCCGGATGATTCGTCAGGCTCGAGGTATGCTCCCTCACCCCACTCATTCCATGCGGTCAGGAACACAAGTTCCTTGTTCTGCTTTTTGGTAACAGACAAAAGCTGATACAGATACTCCTCAAACTTCTCAGGTGTCTGACCTGTGATTATACGGGCCTTACCACCGCGGCGAGGAGTATCGTCGAATCCGACCACACCGCTGTAAAAAGTCTTTGGATTACGGCATTTTTTTGCCGTGTGTAAAATATCGTTCCAAACGGTCTCGTAGCTTCTCTTGCAAAGCCCCGGAGACTTGCTCTTACGCCTTATAACCTCTTCAAGGCCGTGCTTCATAAGCTCATACTTGTTGTTAAACTGGAACGGCTCATAGCAGAAAGTGTAATCGAGTCCCACGCCTTTCCATGTGCACTTAGACATACAGCACACTCCCGGGAGCCCCGCCTCTACCGCAAGCTTATCCCAGTAATTTGCCATCGCGGTAATAATCTCCGGATCCGCATTCATTCTCATAAATCCGAAGACAGGCTTGCCGTCAATCTTAATGTATCTGTCGTCTTTGAAGAACGGCAGAAGCCACTCGAAGTGTTTACGCCACTCATCTTCGTTGCCATATTTAAGCTCCGCCAAAATCTCGGGACCTTTCTTCTCTCCGTCAAAAGACGGCGCCCAGTTGTTTCCCTTAACAGCACTCCACGACCTAATCCAGGATGTATTGTCCCAGATAAACATATAATTGATTTTGATGGACTTATCACCGTAAATGATGTTCGCCGGTGTCTCCATGAAGTGCTGCTTCGACGAGAACCAGTAGTGGTAAATTCCGAAGCCGTAAACACCGTACTTCCTTGCAAGCTCGGCCTGATGCTTTATCGCCTCGGGCTTATCAAGACTGTAGTACTCGCCTCCGAGAGGCACTCTCGGCTGATTGTGGCCATCGAACTGTGGCTTCGCATTTTTAACTCCAACCCAGTCGGTGAAACCCTCACCCCACCACTCATCATTTTCCTTCATGCGGTGGTACTGGGGAAGATAATTTGCAATTACTTTTACGTCAGACATTGATGACCTCTGTTTGTGCGTATTTCATATCATCCATGTATTTGTGAGACTCACGCAGATAAATCTGGATTACCGTCGACACGAGCGCGATATGCACCCAGAAAGGCGGTCTCAAGACGTTCTGGTTGAGCTGCAGAATCATAAACTCGAACGCAAGTGCCAGAAGCATCGCATAAACGACTTCCTTCTCTCTCTTATCCCCCGGACGCTTCTTAATCTTTCTGTAGCCGCCGATGGTCAAGTCGTACATATACTTAAAGAAGAAATAAGCTCCGAAAATACCGTACGCCGCAAGTGCTTCGAGCGATATGCACATGCTCGCGCCGCCGTTGTTTGCTACCGTGTAGTTTCTGGCTTTGTACGCGATGATACCGGCATCAATTCCGCCAAGGCTGCAGCCGAGCAAGGGACTGTCGAGGAACAGCTTCCATGTGTCGTAGAAGGATGTCATTCTCGTATCGGTCGAGTGCGATGCCGTGCCTCCGATTCCGAGGCCACTTAAATATGTCATTACAAAAGGCACCTGGAACTGAATGCAGATAATGAGCACAATCAGCATGAGTGCGACCATCGTGGGCATAAGAGTAAACAGAATCTTAATAACCGAAGCCTTCATGTGAATATAAACTCGAAGACAGATAACGCCTCTGTAAACCACATATATAAGAAGCATCAAAAGTCCCATTCTCGACGTGGAAATTACAACCGCACCGACATTAAGAAGAGTCGATATTATGAGTGCTCTTTTGCGCATGCACTTGTAGTTTCTCTTTTCGAGAAGGTAAAGGCAGATTACCGCACCCATAATCATGTACGTCGCGTAGAAGGACGGCTCGAATGAGAAACCGTTTGAACGGTGCATGTCGTTGTACTGCATTACGTAGAAATTAATTCCGACGAACTGCAAGGCAAACTGCAAGAAGCCGATAATCGCAAATACGTTAAAGCAGAGAACGTACTTTCTTACAAGCGAGTAGATGGTCTCCTGCTTACTTAAAAAATACGTGAACGTTATAACCTGCAAGCAGTCAAACATCAGCCACAAATCGTATCCGACCGCGTTAAAAATAGTCTCGGAATTTACTATGCAAATGGTGTTAAAAACTATGACTATCAGGAGATTATAGTAAGGCGTCAAAATCTTGACGTTACCGAATTTGATTATCCTCAGAAGGAACAAGCCCATCACAACAAGAGAGAAGAGCTGAGCAACTCTTACCGTAAGGCCCGCGACCTCGAACGCAAGCACGATGTCACAGGACGCAAGCAGAATGCTTATCCAGATAAGAGTGTTGACTACAGCCGAGCCTTTGTTAAAACGCCTGAGGGTAAGTGTCATGCCCACGCCTCCGGTGCGATTAGTCTTACGATGTTGTGCTTAAACTCGGCGAACGTGAAGTTCTCCTCAACGCGTCTCCTTGCTGCATCACCGTAAAGCCTCCGGAGATCTTCGCTGTCGGCAAGCTCCGTCATCGCCCTCGCATAAGCATCGCTGTTTGAGTTCGGGCACTCAAGTCCCGTAACGTGGTCGGGACTTACATAGTTTACGCCCGAGCCTTTGATGGTAAACGTAACCGCAGGCTTGCCGTAGAACATTCCCTCGGCGAGCGCAAGACCAAAAGCCTCATTTTTGGTAATCGAGGGGAAGCAGAAAATATCACACGCCATAAGCTGAGCGCGAAGTTCCGTGTCACTTACAAGTCCCAGGAAATTGACCTTTTTGTCGCCTTCTGCAAGAGACTTCAATTCATCAGTCAGAGGCCCCTTACCGGTTATGTTAATCACAAATCTGTCGTCGAGCTTTTTGCTCGCTTCTATCAAATATCTGAAGCCCTTGTACTCCACATGCCGGCCGACGGCAAGGCATAAAATCTTACCTTCGTTATCGCGTCTTATTTCTTGTGCACGCGCCTCAATTTCCGAATTGGTCTCAAGGCGGTTCTCATCAATACAGTTGGGGACAACAACGCACTTGCTCTTTGCGGTTGAAAGCCAAGGACTGTACTCGACGTAGTTGGGGCTCGTTGCTATAAGCTTATCCGAACGCTCGATAAGTCTCTTGTTCTGTCCTTTAAAAAACTCACGCAAAACCTTTTGCTTTACTATATCAAGGTGCCAGTAGGTAAGAAGCCTTACATCCGGCCTGTCCTTTAAAATCTTGAGAAGGTAATGTGCCGCGAAAGGATTCGGATAGTGGAAAACAACCGTATCCGGATTAAATTCCTCAAACGCCGCCTTAAGTCTTTTCCCATAGGAGGCAGACAGAGACTGCGAGGCAATCTTCGTAAAACACCTGCATCTTATTACGGGAACGTCGTCAACTATATCCCTGGAGTCTTCGGAAGAAGAAGGCTCATTATGATCGAACGCGAAAATGAGCTGCTCGCACCCCGGCACTTCTTTAAGCGCCAGCACAACATCGCGCGCAATCTGCTCCGTTCCGCCCGAGAAAGGATAGTAGTATTTGGATATGTGAAGTACTTTAAGTCCCATCAGGAATTATTCTGCAACGTAACCCGTGATAGGCTTGCCGGCAAGCTGAACGAGCTTAATCTGCTCTCTGATGTCATCAAACTTGCTCTCGCCGTACTTAACTTCGATGATAACGCCGTCAGCTTCGGAAAGATAAATTCTTGACTGAGGATCATCAACAAGGCTCGAGGAGTAAAGGATCTTACGGTTCTTTACTTTACCCTTCAAAGACTTAATAACATCGCCTGTACCGACCGCAAGAATTGTCTTAACCTCGGGTCCGTAAACTTCAAGGTTGGCAACAGCGGCTGCGGCAGCATCTGTATTGCCTTCTCCGAGTCTGTCGATGCGGCGGAGCCATTTATCAAACTTCGCACCGTGCTTATAAAGCTTACCTTCACCGTTCTTAACAGATCCCAGATCGAAGATTGCAAATCTGTTGATAAGCTGCGCCTTTGTCAGAGCCACGTTGCTTAAGATGTACTTGATGATGATGAACAAGTTGAAGAAAAGGAATACCGCAAACAGTACAACCGCTCCAAACTTAACTCCTGTCTTTATACCCTCGAGAGGTGCCGAAGGCAGTTCATTCATGGAGTTAACGATAAGATCACCGTTCTCCTTCTGGAGATTCTTCAGGCTCTTAATGTAAACTTCCAAGTTTTCCTGAAGATCGACGAGCTCTTCGGATGTTGCTGTCTGAAGATTTGCAATGGACTCATCGTGGAGCATGTTGAAGAAATAGTTAACAGTCTCCGTCTCATGTGCACAAATAGTCTCGGATGTAGCTTCTCTGTAGGAATCAATCTCGCTTACAACAAATTCAAGGAGCTCCAAACTGTCCTGAGCTGACGTTCCGACGCACTTTATTATGATAAGCCCCACTCTGTCGGTTGCAGCATCCGTTGAAATCTGGAAGCTGACGTCTGTGTTAACTGTTGTGTCTCCCGAAGATCCGGATGATGAACCTGTGCTTGCCGCATCTGTGTTATTGCCGAAAGTAATATCGGAAACCGTAACAGCTTCCTTCAGATACTTAACATCAATACCCTTCTCGGATGCATATTCGTCAAGATAGTTGCCGCTTGCAAGATAATCAACGTAAGCCGCCGCAAGAACGCTCACAGAATTCGCGGGGGCATCGGACGGTACGGTAATCAAAATATCCGCTTCAGCCGTGGGAACGGACTGGGGATCGACCTGCATGATGATTGAATCATTATAGTAGTCTGTCATGGACATGAGGTCACGTCTCGTCTGAGAGATAATGTCACTCATGTTGTTGATACTGTCGAGAGTTGCAACCTCCTCGAGAATCTGCTCCTCTTCGGATGTAATCTTCTCCTCATCGGAAAGCTCAATACCGTTCTTCTGAGCATAAGTGGTATTGCTCTGCTTTGTCTGAAGTGCCGCAGGATCCTCGAGGTACTCCTGATAAGCTTCAATCAGCTTATTTGTGCTGATGCCCTTCATTACACCTGTAATCGCACCTGCCGCAATTCCTGCCACAAGCATAAGGCACAACGCCTTTCTCCAGTGCAGGAGGCAATACGTAAGCATATCCTTAATGTTAATCTCGGTCTCGTCTTCGTTAATGATGTAGTTCATGTTTTCCTCCGGGGGAGACTTTATAGCTCTTGTAATTATATCATCTGTAGGCCTTTATTGGCTTCCCAGCTTCAGTTTGTAAAATAGTTGAAATATCTGCCGTAAGCAGCAGGAAAGTTATGTTATATGACAGTTCGAGCATATGGTGTTCTATCATACATGACAATGCGACCGCCGCAAGGAAAATCACACCGTAAAACATCTTGTTTTTCACAAACCTTACCGAAATCAAAGTAAGCACAACAAGCAGCACGAGAAGCAGCACCCAACCGTACTTGAAAAGAAACTTCACATAAGACGAATCGTAAAAAACATACGAAGCCTGACTTATACCACCGTTGCTGCTTCCGTTTTCGGCAAAACTCTCAGAACCGAAGGGCGTGAAGCCGTAAAGGTTAAAGCCCGTCATGCCGTAGTAAAGTCTGTCCGACAGAATGGTGTTAATGGTATGCATGTGAGCGTCGTTGGGGTTATAGATTTTCGATAAGGTCAGGATAAGTGCCGAGCATAAAACTCCGGGACAGCACGCGAAAATGTACTTTACCGCTTCGGGCAGACGGATTTCCTTGTACTTTAAGGCCTTGCAGATAACACACAAAACAAGAACCGCTACTGCGCAGGCAAGATCCGCCCTCGCTCCCGTAAAGTAATAGAACACACCTGTTATAACAGAAAGCCCCGCAAGCTCTATGTATGTAATTCGCCTAAATCTTACAATCAAATAGATAAGCATCAGATAGAAGACGTGGGCAAAGCAGTCTGTCGGATAGATTATGCCGAGGCTGTGCCTTACACTTGCAATATCGTTTCTGTAGGAAAAATACGTGTAATCGATAATGATGCCGGTCTGCGAGCAGATAAGTGCCAGAAGACTTATAAACGCTCCGATATAAAGATACAATGCGCCGATTCTTTTAAAAGACACGCCGGTCGCCGCGGCCACAATAAGCGCCATATCGATGACATACGTGTCGCCTCTTGCCATGTAGTAATAAAATCCGAGACCCGTAAAGACCGCCACGGTTAATACCGTTGTACGCGGCATAGCCGCCTTAAAAAGATAAAGTCTTGTAAATGCAAGGAAAAGAAAAAGACCCCTTAGAATTGTCATTACAAAGTCCGGCACCCAAACCTCAAACGTGGTCGTGGAAAGATAATCAAGTATGAGGTAGACACTCAGACCCGTAAGGAAAAGCGCCTCTGTGGTACGCTTTGTCACTTTGACCCCTTCATGCCAAGCACTGTTCCGATTGTCTTGATAAAAATCTTAATATCAAGTCCGATGCTGAAGTTCCTTATGTACTCATTATCCAGTCGTACAATCTCTTCAAAATCCGTTATTTCTGATCTTCCCGATACCTGCCACATACCGGTAAGGCCGGGCTTCATCGCAAGTCTGCTCATGTGATGGCGCTTGTAGTTCTCATACTCATCAAGCGTCGGCGGACGTGTTCCTATGAGAGACATGTCGCCTTTGAAGATATTCCAGAACTGAGGGAATTCGTCTATGCTGGTCTTTCTTATGAACTTGCCCGCAGGGAAAATTCTCGGGTCGTTTTCCATCTTAAACATCAGGCCGCTCATCTCGTTCTGGCTCATGAGCTCCTTCTTGCGCTCTTCGGCATCGACATACATAGACCTGAACTTATACATCTTGAACAGCTTGCCGTTCTTGCCGACTCTCGTCTGCGAAAAGAAAACCGGACCCGGTGCCTGAGCTTTAATTATTGGCGTCAGTATAACGGTAAAAATAACTGTGAATACGAGTCCTATTATCGAGATTACGATATCAAATATCCTCTTAACCAGAAGCTCACCGATTGTTGCCTTGCTGATTGTTGATGTAATGACCGTATAATTTCCGATCTGACTGATTGAAGCATTAATCATATTGGGAGTCTCAAGGTCCATAGCCCTGTGAACCGTTATTCCCATACCGATAAACTTGGAAGCCAGGCGTCCCGCGGACTTTGTGAGCATGAAAACGTCGTTTATGGGATTGACCTTAACGTATTCTAGAATGTCTTTTTCCTTGATGACCGGAATTCCCATGTACTCGCTTCCCGGGTATCCGTCGGTAAAAATTATTCCCTTGAAGTGATAAAAACCGCTGTTGTTCTTGCTCAGAGTGTTGATAAAAGCTTCCGCCGTATCCTTCTGAACAACAATCAGAACTCCCGAAGAATCACTCTCGTCGAGGAACTTTATGCGGAGAACAAGCTTCCTCAGCGTTCTGAAAATCATCATGATTATGATGTCCAGTACAAATATGTAACCGATCATGAGACGGGAATAAATCGCGGATATCTTGGCCGCATAGAAGAACGCAAACAACGTAAAGAGAATCTCCACGTTCAGCAGGCAAATCTCCCACAACTCCATTATGTGGCCTCTCTTTACGATGCCTCTGTGGGGTCCCGTAAAAAGCATCAGCACAATATAAGCGATAATCAAAACGACATTAACCGTTCTGAACGCATTGAAGCTCTGTACATTCTCAGGACGCAAAAGCGCAATAAAATAATCCTTGCCGAATCTTATAACAATCGACAGGATAAATGACAGCTCAATACTTAAGAGGTCAATAAGAATAAAATCTATGTGTTTAGCACGTGAATTTTCTCTTGTGTCCATCAGCCGTAATTTTATTATTTATATAAAAGAGTGTCAATTTGCCGTAACGTCCGGCACGTTATATTCATTTTCGAGCACGTTCTCATAGCGGTTGGAGTAAACCACACCGTAATCGTCGTGATAGAAATAAACCGACATGTTAAGACAGTCCTTATCAAGTCCCGACAAATCAACATTGTCGTTCGTTATGTAAATGCTCTCGGAACCGTCCGCGTTGGTAACTCTCATGTGTCCGAGAATAAACTTCCTTATAAGCTCGGGGTCGTTATCATCCCAAACGTAAATCCAGCCCGGAACCGTTCCGGACGGAACCACCAGGGGATAAACAATCTCTGCCTTATCATCTGACTCGAGCCTGAACGTAAACCCGGGATTAAGCTGCTCTTCTTCCGGTTCTTCCTCAAAGATGCTTCCGCTATAGAGCGTGTCTTCATATCCGAACTTATCCGTGACAATTATCTCGAGCGCGACATCCCCCGCACTTATATCTGCGGATATATTCCCTCGGTATATCTTGTCTGTGCCAATTACGAGCTCTGTTTCCCCGAGTGATGTACCGGCTTCATCATAAAGCGTTGCCTTGATGCCATCCGGATTCTCGTCCGCATTCTCAAGACCCTCGACCTCAATAAGAACGTTTCCTGAATCCTCATAAGTTCTTACATCCACAAGTCCGGTTCCGACAAGAACGCTTCCGGAGAAAGTTCCGGCCTCGCCGAATTTTCGGTAATAGTCAGAGCTCATGGAAAGCTCGCTGTCAATTACATCCAGCGCATAAGTCTCCGCGAGTGTCGCCTCATCCGAGTACAAATTAACGCCAAGGCCCAGACGGTTCCCTTCAATCTCGCAGCCCATCGCGGCCAGGGTCGTCGGGAAAAGGTCGAGCGTCGTGTAAACACGCGCAGTCTCGCCTTCGTACTCACAAGCGGAATTTAACACGTTAACGTAGGTCTTCCTCTGATAATCCTCCGAGACACCGTCACAGAAATCCGAATCCATCGTCGTGTGATCTCCGCAGATTACAATAGTTGTATTCTCGTAAAAATCCTGCTCCTTAATCCATTCAACAAATTCCGCAACCTGCCTGTTCGAGCACCTCATGACATTCGCGTACTGATCCCCGTAAAGATCCTCACAGAGCTCACATACATATCCATCCTCAAAGTGCGTATCGGCCGTAAGCATAGTGAAGTTAAAAGGCTCATCTTCCGCCGCAAGCTCCAAAAGTTCAGTCTTTGCAAACTCGAAAAGCTTCTCGTCCTCGTACCCCCACCACACGTAGTAACCTTCGGGAATAAAGCCGTTTTCCAAGGCGTAGGTGTAATCAAACATCATATAGCTGCCATGCTCTTTAAAGTACTCGGCACGTCCTCCGAAGACTGCCTCCGAGCCGCACATGAACACCTGATTGTACCCTTCGTCTTGAAGAATATTTCCGATGGCCGTAAGCTGCGGATAAAACGAATCCGAACTGGTCTGCTTCGCGTTATCGATACCGGTAACTATAGGCGTTCCCGAGGTCTGAGCCATAAGAGCGCTCATGGTCCATGTAGCACCGAAAGTCACTATTCCGCCGTTAAGAGTACCCGTCGAACCGTTAAAACATTCACCTTCGTTTAAAGCAAGATCCGTAAGTTCCGGAATTACATTATCGGCAAAAGCGCCTCCGGAAGACGCATCAGTATATGTAATTTCCATCGACTCGAGGAATATATAAATGAGATTCCTCTTCTGCTCCGGAAAATTAATATCCACATCATCCGGGTCAACATAGTTGTCATCCATAAACGTCGAACTGCCGCTCTGACTTCTGAAATAAGATACAATTCCGTACTGCCGGTTCACCTTAACCGCCAAGCAGAGAGTTACTACTAGCACAATAGCTATTGCCCCGAGGTACACGGCAAAGAAAGCCTTACTGCCTTTTTTCTTACCCATAATATTTGCCGCCACACAAGCCAGTACGGTAAGCACTATCGTCGGAACAAAAACTCTTAAGATGCAGCTTACTATCATGCCTGTTCCGGTGCCTTCGAGAGACGCCCCTAAGTGATAGACAATCTCATCAAAAGTTATGGACCTCCAAACAGAGGAGATCCACAACATGGCCGCCGATAAAAACGTAAGCAGTAAAAATACCAGCGTAAATATAACGGATAAAACTACAGCCTTCTTACGGGACACGGTTTATAAATTAAACCTCCACCGTCATAATCTCGATAACAACAGGCTCCAAGGGTCTGTCACCGTAATCTGTTCTGACAGATGCAATCTTATCAACAACTTCAATGCCGGAGATTACCTTACCGAAAGCCGCATACTGACCGTCAAGGTGAGGTGCATCCTCATGCATAATGAAGAACTGCGATCCCGCGGAATCGGGGTCCATGGAACGGGCCATGGAGATAACGCCTCTTGTGTGGTTCAGGCTGTTGGGAACGCCGTTTGCAGCAAATTCACCCTTGATTGAATATCCGGGGCCGCCCATACCTGTGCCTTCCGGGTCTCCTCCCTGAATCATGAATCCGGAAATAATGCGGTGAAACGTAAGGCCGTTATAAAAGCCGTCTCCCGCAAGCTTTACGAAGTTCTGCACCGTAATCGGCGCACACTCGGGGAAAAGTTCAACCTTAATATCTCCCATGTCCTTAATCTTAATTGTAACGATAGGATTAGCCATAAATAAATTACCTCTGCTTTCTGTAGCTTCTTAAAATATCGTCCTTAATCTTCCACAGCTTCGGAGACAGATCGACATAATACTGATGCGGGTTCTCGAATCTCTTGACCGAATCCCACAAGGTATCAATCTGCGTTGTGCAGTAGCTTCTGATTTGCTCGATGGAAGGTTTGTTGTAAACGAGCTCGCCGCCCTTAAAAATCGGCACGAGAAGCTTGCTTGCCGTGTAGTTTTCGAGTGTCTTGGTCTTCCACGTCTCCACCGGATCGAAAATCTCATACGGCTCGCCGGAAGGAATCTCTTCACCTTCAACAAACAATACGTCTGCGAGAGCTTTGCCTGTGGCATTATCAAAGAATCTTACAATCTCCTTCGAGCACGGGGTTGTAACCTTGCCTGCGTTCTCGGAAATCTTCATCTTCGGGATGATGTTTCCGTCCTTATCTTCGACGGCCGCTATCTTATAAACGCCTCCGAATACGGGCTCGGCCTTGGACGTGATGAGCCTTTCACCAACACCGAATGAATCAATCTTCGCGCCCTGGGAGATGAGGTCTCTTATTAGATACTCATCAAGTGCGTTGGATACGGTAATCTTACAATCCGTAAGTCCCGCGGCATCAAGCATCTCACGGGCTTTCTGAGTCATGTAAGTAAGGTCACCCGAATCTATACGAATGCCGAGGAGTCTCTTGCCCATGGGCTCGAGTACCTCGTGTGCACATCTTATGGCATTAGGGATACCGGACTTTAATACATCGTAAGTATCAACAAGCAGGAGGCACTTATCGGGATAAGACTTCGCATAAGCCTTGAACGCCTCGAACTCGTCGTCATAGAGCATTACCCAGGAATGAGCCATTGTACCCGACAGCGGGATATTAAACTGCTGTCCGCAGATTGTGCACGAAGTTCCGGCAGCACCTGCTATATAAGCAGCTCTCGCACCGAGAACAGAAGCATCGAACCCCTGTGCTCTTCTGGCACCGAACTCCATTACAGGACGGCCTTCCGATGCACGAACGATTCTTGCAGTCTTGGTTGCAATCAGTGTCTGGTGATTTATGGTGCAAAGCAAAGCGGTCTCCAGAAGCTGAGCCTGAATAACCGGACCTCTTACCTTGACAATCGGCTCTCTCGGGAACACAGGGGTTCCTTCGGGCACTGCCCAGACGTCACAGGTAAACTTGAAGTTTCTTAAGTAATCTATGAATCTGTCGTCGAAGCCGTAGCCCTTGAGAAATCCCAAATCCTCTTCACTGAACTTCAGATTGCTTAAATAATCGATAACCTGCTCAAGACCCGCCATGACGGCATAACCGCCGTGCTCGGGTACATTTCTGAAGAACGCATCGAAGTAAACTATTGTATCCTTCTTGTCGTCATCCAAATATCCTTTACCCATGGTAAGCTCATAGAAATCCGTGAGCATACTCATGTTTGTTCTGTCATTCCAACCGTTCATAGAAAGCTCCTTAATAGGACTTAATCCTTAATGATTTCCTTTACCGATGTTGCAAGGCCTGCCACGGACTGAAGCTCGGAAGGGATGATAATCTTCGTTGCCTGGCCGTTTGCAATCTTCTCCATAGCCTCGAGAGATCTGATTTTAACGAGCCCCTCGTCAGGGTTAACGTCCTTAATCATCTGAAGACCCTGAGCTTTTGCCTGGTTAATTTTAATGATAGCTTCCGCCTGACCTTCAGCCTCGCGGATAGCGGCCTCCTTGCGGGCTTCCGCACGAAGAATTGCAGACTCCTTTTCACCCTCTGCCTCACGGATTGCAGCTTCCTTCTTACCCTCGGCGATGAGGATGGCCTCACGCTTTTCGCGCTCTGCCTTCATCTGCTTTTCCATGGCCTGCTGTATCTCGCGGGGAGGAATGATGTTCTTGAGCTCAACGCGGTTTACCTTGATACCCCAAGGGTCTGTCGCTTCGTCGAGAATTTCTCTCATCTTCGTGTTGATAATGTCACGGCTCGTGAGAGTCTGGTCGAGCTCAAGGTCACCTATGATGTTACGAAGAGTCGTCGCCGAGAGATTTTCGATGGCGATGATGGGGCGCTCGATGCCGTATGTGTAAAGCTTCGGGTCAAGTACCTGATAGAACAGGACCGTGTCAATCTGCATCGTAACGTTATCTTTTGTGATAACGGCCTGAGGGGCAAAGTCTGCAACACGCTCCTTGAGCGAAATTCTCTTCGCGACCTTATCGATAAAAGGCACCTTAAGGTTGAAGCCGGTCTCGAACGTCGCCTTGTAGGTACCGAATCTTTCAATGATGTGTACTGTTGCCTGCGGAACGATGTCAATCGACAACACGGCAAGCACAATAAAAATAATTGCAATAATAATGATAATAGGCATTTCTTAATCCTCCTTTATTCTCTCTACAATGAGTTTAACTCCCTCGATGGAGAGCACTTTTACCTTCGCGCCTTCTTCGATGATTCCTGTCTCATCAGCCGTCTTGGCGCTGAAGACCTGACCTCTTACCTTCACCTGACCGGTTCCTTCCAAAGTGTTCACGGTCTTTATTACGACCGCTGTTTCTCCGAGGAATCTGTCAGCGTTGGTAGCATTTTCTTTGCCTTTTGTTCTCGCATTCATCCGCGGTCTGATCCACTTAATACAGATGATGCAGCATACAATCGAAACGACAACCATCACCGCAATCTGCACGGCCAGATTAAAACCCAGAAACGCGAATATCGCGGCAATAAGGCTTCCCGCGGCACACCAAATAGTGGTAAGTCCCATCGTGATTGCTTCAATTATTATGAACACGACCATGAGTACGAGCCAAAGCACGCCCATTTGCATTTGTATTACCTCCCTTATTCAAAATTCAATGTTAATTATATTTGACCGCTAGTCTTTTTTCAATTGAAGGCTGTCCCAATCATAGTAAACTTCCTCGAGCGTAAGTCCGTGCGGCGGCAAAGTTTTTCCTGCCTTCTTTCTGTCGCCGGATTTTATAATGTCCGATACATCCTCCGCACTGATTTTCCCCTGTCCCACATACAGCAAAGTTCCCGCGATAATCCGAACCATATTGTAAAGAAACGCCTCGCCCGACACTTCAATCTCGATAAGACCTTCCTCTTCTCCTTCCCGTATCTCTTTTACACTTACCTCGAAAAGGCGCCGTACCGTGGTGTTCTGCGACCCTCCCGCGGCACAAAACGCCGCGAAATCATGCTCGCCTTTAAAATATTGTGCTGCTGATTTCATGGCATCAACATCAGGTCTGCCGTGAATAAAAAGACTCGTTCTTCTTGTAAGAGGTCTTCTAAAATTACCGTAAGAAATTCTGTAAATATACCGCTTGCCTCGGGAGTCAAATCTCGCATTAAACCCGTCTTTAACTTCCACCGCGCGCCTTACCGCAATATCATCCGGAAGAAGCGCATTCAAAGCATACGGAATCTTGTCGGGCGGAATAAAAAACGGGACGCTCGCCGAACAGACGTGACCCGACGCATGAACGCCGGCGTCTGTCCGGGAACATCCCGTAACTTTAATATCTTCCTTGTAAAGCTCAGTCAGTGCTTTCTGAAGTTCCTGCTGTACCGAACGACCGTTGGACTGTATCTGCCAGCCGACAAAATCCGTCCCGTCAAATTCGGTTACAAGAGCTATGCAGGGCATCTGTTATCAGCAGTTTGCTCCGTCAATTTTATCGTTGAAGCAGCTCATACCCATCATAGCCGCACCGACGATACCGGCATCGTTACCCATCTGAGCAAGCTCAAGTCTTGTCTTCTTAACTCCGGGTCCGAAGTAAGGTCTGCTCATTGTCTTCTCCTGAAGCGGTACGAGAAGCGGGTCGCCCTCGTTGCAGATTCCTCCGCCCACAACCAGAACCTCGGGCATAAATGTGTTGATTGCATTAGCAAGACCGTCAGCTAAGTAATCTGTGTACATATCAATTACTTCGTCTGCGGCCTTATCGCCCATTCTCTGAGCTATGAAAGCAACCTTGCCGTTAACCTTGCCCAGATCCTTGATAACATCGTTAAGCTTGGACTCGGGATGAGCCTCGGCAGCCTGCTTTGTCATTCTTACAAGAGCACTTGCGGAAGCATAAGCTTCGAAGCATCCCTTTCTCCCGCATGAGCACTGCTCACCGCCGGAAACAAGAACCGTGTGACCGAACTCGGAGCCTGCCTGATTAAAGCCGGAATAAATTCTGCCGTTGATAATAACACCTGCTCCTACACCTGTTCCGAGTGTAATCGTAACGGATTCCTTGGAACCCTTGGCGGCACCTGCGACAGCCTCAGCCATAGCAGCGCAGTTGGCATCATTATCAATATAAACAGGAAGGTCTACGACCTCTCTTATAAGCTTTCTCATGGGAGCCATGTTAAAAGGAAGGTTATTGGAATATATGAGCAAGCCCTCCTTATTGTCAGGAGTTCCGGGAGAACCGATACCGATTGCCGAGATATCCTCGACCTTAAGACCCGCCGCCTCAATAACTTTCAGAGCCAGCGTTCCCATATCGTGAATGATATCCACCATAGGTCTGTCGGCATTAGTCTTAATGCTTTCCTTGTTAAGAAGCTTACCTTCGTCGTCGACTATACCGGCTTTAATATTGGTTCCGCCGAGATCAATGCCCACATAATATGCCATATGAGAACCCTCCGTGAATTCTTAATTGTCGGATAATTTTAACATATAAATCAGGTTGTTTGTAGATTAATGATAATAAGTGCCGCTGCTCCCGCAAGAAGCACCAGACCAACCGCAACGTCTTTTGCAGTAAGTTTTAACGGATTAAGCTTTGTCCTGCCTATGCCGCCTCTGTAGCACCTCGCATCCATCGCAACCGCGAGATCCTCGGCTCTCTTAAACGAGGACACGAACAGCGGAATCAGAACCGTTATATATCCCTTTATTCTGTTTATAAAAGTTCCGGTGTCATAATCGGCGCCACGTGACACCTGAGCCTTCATTATTTTGTCGGTTTCCTCCACAAGCGTCGGGATAAATCTCAGAGCAATCGACATCATCATCGCCATCTCGTGAACCGGAATATGAAAAATTTTCAAAGGCGAGAAAATCGACTCAAGTGCATCCGAGATTTTAAGAGGCGTTGTTGTAAGCGTAAGCAAAACCGACGTCGACAGTATCAGGAAAATAAGCCTTAAGGCCATAAGAAGCGCCCGGTTAATTCCATAATCCGTTACCATGATTATTCCGCATTTCCACAAGACATTACCCTGCCTTATTGTCAGGAAATTAAGCACAAATATAAACAAAGCCAAAGGGAGCACCGGCTTTACCGTAGACCATGTAACGCGAAGCGGAATTTTTGCCGCCACAAGCTGCAGGGCGGTTACAACAAACAGTGCCGCCATCGCCCACGGAGAACTGACCATAAATATCACAACCAGGTAAACAATATACAAAAGCACCTTAACTCTGGGGTCCGTCTTATGCAGAACAGATCCGGTCTCCACGTAGTTGCCGATTGTCACATTGCTCAGCATCCGTGAATGCTCCTTGCTATATTCACGGCTTCTTCCCTCGCATCCCTGCCCGGTGCCTGCGGTGTCATCTTCGGATACTTCAATCCAAGCTCCGCCTTTACCTTCGACGAGAATTCGTAAAGTTTTGGAAGCTTTAACCCCAAGGAGAGCGCCGCCTCCTCATTTTCGAAAAGGTCCGCGGGCGTCTTGCACGCGACTCCTCTACCGTCCTTTACGCAGTAAATTCTGTCAGCCCAACGGCACGCCTCATCCATGTTGTGCGATACGAGCACCACCGTCGTGCCCTTGCGGCTAAGCTCTTCAATAAGCGAGAACATCTCTTTTCGACCCTTCGGGTCAAGGCCTGCAGCGGGTTCATCAAGAACCAGTACAGACGGCTCCATAACAAGCACGCCTGCTATGGCGGCACGTCTCTTCTGCCCGCCCGACAGTTCAAACGGACTTTGATTCAAAACATCTTCCTCAAGGCCTGCTCGCATAGCTGCCTCACGAATTTTTCGATCACGCTCTTCATCACTTATCTGGAGGTCTTTTATTCCGTAAGCAATGTCTTTATATATCGTCTCCTCGAACAGCTGGTATTCGGGATACTGGAACACGAGTCCGACGCTTTTCCTTATCTCGCGTACATTCTTTTTATCGGTGGTGGTAAGAGCACTGCCGTCACCTTTATAAAGTCTAACGTCTCCGTGCTCGGGGCGCAGAATACCGTTAAGATGAGATATCAATGTTGTTTTGCCGCAGCCGCTCTTACCGACAATGGCAAGAATCTCTCCCTCGTAAACCTCCAAATCAATATGCTCTATCGCATAAGATTTTCCGTCATCGTAAGAATACGACAGGTCGGATACTTCAAGAAGCTTTCTGCCCTTTGTACTTTGTTTGAGTGTAATTCTTTCAGGAATATTTTTTATGTTTCCGGCAAAGCTCACTGCCGTATTCAGACGCGTCTTTGCATCCGTCAGAAGAGAAGGCTCAAGCCTATCACCCGACATCTTTGAAAGCTCGTAAATCAGACTTATATCCGCGGGAAGCTCAAGCGAAGCTGAAGAAAGTCTTTCAGGATTCGAGAACACCTCTTCGGGCGACCCCTCCATAACAATCCTGCCATGGCGCATGACAAAGATTTTTCCGCAGCGAGCAGCCTCGTTCATGTCGTGGGTTATTGTAAGGACCGTAACGCCTCTGTCGCGGTTAAGCCTCTCGACCAAATCCAGAAACTCATCACGGCTCTGCGGATCTAGCATTGCCGTCGACTCATCAAGAATTAAAATCTTCGGGTTCATCGCAAGCGCGCCCGCTATTGCAAGCTTCTGCTTCTGACCTCCCGAAAGTGACGCTGCCTGACGCGAGCGAAGCTCGTACAGCCCGACATACTTAAGCGCGTCATCCACTCGCTTCCGTAATTCCGGAAGTTCAATCCCGAGATTTTCCGGACCGAAAGCCACGTCTTCTTCGACTATCGTTCCGACTATCTGGTTATCGGGATTCTGGAATACATACGAACAGTTCTCTCTTATGGTGTAGAAATTCTCCTCGACCGACGCATCAACACCGAGGACAGTTACCACACCGCTGTCAGGAACTTCCAGGACATCAATAATCTTGGCAAGAGTCGACTTGCCCGAGCCGTTTGGTCCCAAAATCGCGCAGTAAGAACCTGCCTCCACCCGAAGGCTTACATTTTCGATAGCTTTGGGACACCCGCCCTCGCTTCCTTCCTTATATGAGAAACTGACATCAACCGCTTTTACTGCGTCACTCATACGTTCTTCCTAACAAAAACGGGGCTGCCAAAAGACAGCCCCGTCTTCAAAATTCATGCTTAGCAATTACACGAACTCAAGGATAGCCATCTCAGAGCCGTCGCCGCGTCTTGCGCCAATCTTAACAACTCTTGTGTAGCCGCCCTGTCTGCCCTCGTACTTGGGAGCAATCTCATCGAAAAGCTTGTTTACGGGGTTGATTGTGTTACCCTCTTCGTCCTTGCTCTTGATGAGCCAGTAAGTCATGTTCTTTCTTGCTGCAAGTCTGGATGCATCGTCAACCTGTACGGTCTTTGTCTTAACCTCACGGTCAACAACGTCGTACTTGTTGCCGTTCTTGCTTGTCTTGGAAACAAGAACCTTCTTGCCCTTACCGTCGAGCTTTGCAGTCGAAACGGTAACATCCTTAGTTGTGAAATTATCCTTTTCCTTAATGGCGTCGGCAACGAGCTTGTCAACGATGGAGCTTACCTCCTTCGCACGAGCTACCGTTGTCTCGACCTTGCCGTTGATTACGAGAGCGGTCGCAAGATTTCTCAGAATCGCGATGCGCTGATCCGTAGGACGGCCGAGTTTTCTGTTAGCTGCCATATGTCATATCCTCCTGATGTGCTCTTACTCTTCGTCATCTGCAAGATGCAGACCCATGTCGGAAAGCTTGGCGATAACTTCGTCAAGTGACTTCTTTCCGAGATTTCTGACCTTAATCATCTCGTCCTCAGACTTGCTGATGAGATCGCCCACCGTGTTGATGGCGGCTCTCTTAAGGCAGTTGTATGTGCGAACCGAGAAGTCGAGATCCTCGATAGCTCTGTTAAGTTCGGAGTTCTTCTCAGCCTTGGGCTCAACTGTCTTGAAGCTGATTCCGCTGTCTGTGTTGGTCAGTGCCTTGAAAAGGCTCAGATGTGTGATGAGAATATCTGCTGCAGAAGAGAAAGCCTCATCAACAGCGATGCTTCCGTCTGTCCAAACCTCAAGTGTGAGGCTGTCATAGTCGGTGCGTGCACCAACACGTGTATTCTCAACAACAAAGTTAGCCTTCTTGATAGGCGTGAAGATTGAATCGATAGCGATGATTCCGATAGCCTGACCCTCAATCTTGTTCTGCTCGGCTGTGTTGTAGCCTCTGCCCTTGCTGATGGTCAGCTCCATAAATACCTTGGACTCACCGTTAAGATGTGCGATTACGAGATCAGGATTTACGATCTCCACCTCATCATCGTGAACAATGTCTCCTGCCTTAAGCTCGCCCGTCTTTCCCTCGGGTACGCTGATGCATACAGTCTTGGGAGAGTCCGTGTGAAGCTTAACGCGGATATCCTTGATATTGAGGATGAGCTCTGTCATGTCCTCGATGATACCGGGAACAGTCGTGAACTCATGATAGATGTTATCGATCTTGATTGCAGTTACTGCAGCGCCCGTGAGGGAAGAAAGCAGAACTCTGCGCAGGGAATTTCCGAGCGTAGTGCCGTATCCGCGCTCAAGCGGTGATACGACGTACTTGCCGTAGGAACCATCTTCACTTGTCTCAATACACTCAATGGTTGGCTGTAAAATATCGTTCATTTATTTCCTCCAATCCCCAGGCTATTACTTGCTGTACAACTCGACGATGGCAACTGCATTGACAGGTACGTCAATCTGATCAGCTGCGGGAATCGAATTTACCTTTCCTGTAAGCTTCTCGCGGTCTGTGGAAACCCACTCGGGAATAATTCTTCCGTCTGTAGCCTCCAGGATTTCCTTGAATCTTGCGGAGGACTTGGCGTTGTCCTTAATCTCGATCTCATCGCCTACGTTAACACGATAGGAAGGGATGTTAACCGTCTTACCGTTAACCTTAACGTTCTTGTGGCTTACAATCTGCTTAGCCTCATCTCTTGTTCTGGCATAACCCATTCTGAAAAGAACATTGTCGAGTCTTGTCTCGAGGAGAATCATGAGGTTCTCACCGGTTGTGCCGTAGTGAAGCTTCTGTGCCTTCTCAAAATAATTTCTGAAAGGCTTCTCGAGAACTCCGTAAATGAACTTAGCCTTCTGCTTCTCCTTGAGCTGTGCGCCGTACTCGGAGATCTTACGAGGTCTCGAATTTCTGTTTCTCTTGGACTTCTTATCTATTCCGAGAAATGCCGGCTCAATATCGAGCGCCCTGCATTTCTTGAGGACAGGTGTCATATCTCTTGCCATATTCAGTAACCCTCTTTCGTATTAAACTCTGCGACGCTTGGGAGGACGGCATCCGTTGTGAGGAACGGGTGTAACATCCTTAATCATCGTTATCTCAAGACCTGCTGTAGCGAGTGCTCTTACTGCAGACTCACGACCAGCTCCGGGTCCCTTGACATAAACCTCAACCGTCTTCATGCCGTGATCTACTGCCTTACCCGCAGCATCCTCAGCAGCGACCTGAGCCGCGAAAGCGGTTCCCTTACGAGAGCCTCTCATTCCCTGCTGTCCTGCGGACGCCCAGGAAATAGCGTTGCCCTGCTTATCGGTAATAGTAATAATCGTGTTGTTAAATGTCGCATGAATATGTGCAGCGCCTTCTACAACGTTCTTGCGCTCACGTCTCTTTGTTCTTGCGGCACCCTTCTTTACGTTTGCCATTTAAATCGCCCTCCCTTACTTCTTCTTACCTGCAACGGTACGCTTCGGGCCCTTACGGGTACGTGCGTTCGTCTTGGTGCGCTGTCCTCTGACGGGAAGGCCCAGTCTGTGACGGCGTCCTCTGTAGCAGTTAATATCTGTAAGTCTCTTGATATCACCTGCAACCTGTCTCTTCAGGTCACCCTCAACCGTGATGTTCTCTTTCTCGATAGTCTCACGAATCTTGGCAACCTCATCCTCTGTAAGATCTTTAACCCTGGTATCAGGATTGAGTCCAGCACTCTTGATGATGTTGGACGCGCTTGTCGTACCAATGCCGTAAATGTATGTAAGAGCAATCTCAATTCTCTTGTCATTCGGCAAATCAACACCGGCAATACGAGCCATTTTTTTACCTCCGTTAGGTGTAATAGTGAATTATTTATACGACACGCCGTAAGGAATTCTCTTTGACAGGGAACAGCCGCCCCTACTTCCGTGCTTGTATGCTGTAATTCTTGTTAGTTTGTTAATTTTTCTGCGGCGAAGCAGTGCCGCATTCGACATAAGGCAGGGCTAAATCTGCCTGCAGTCGGATTTGACTTATCCCTGAACCTGCTTGTGCTTAGGGTCGGAACAAATCACCATGACTTTGCCATGACGGCGAATGACCTTGCACTTCTCGCACATAGGCTTAACCGACGGTCTGACTTTCATCTTCTTTCCTCCTCCTGCATTTTTATGCTACGTAAACAATGCGCCTTTGAGCGCACGCTAATACATTTTAGCAGAATTCTTTTTTATTGCAAGAATATTTTTCGCTCATTTTCGCGAAAAGGGCCGCCCGCTTCGGCGACCCGTTTTTGTTATCAGTTCTTGCCTCTCCAAGTGATTCTTCCCTTGGACAGATCATAAGGAGAAAGCTCCATCGTAACCTTGTCTCCGGGCAGGATCTTGATGTAGTTCTGGCGAAGCTTGCCGGAAATGTACGCCATTACAACGTGTCCGTTCTCAAGCTTTACCTTGAATGTAGCGTTGGGCAAAGCCTCGTCTACAATTCCCTCTACTTCGATAACGTCTTCCTTAGCCATTAATTATCCTCCTCATAAGTTGTCATGACCGGTCCGTCTTCAGTTATCAATATAGTATTTTCATAATGGCAGGCAGGCTTACCGTCAGCCGTAACCACTGTCCACTCATCCGAAAGAAGCTCAACTTCCTTGTCTCCGAGCGTAATCATAGGCTCGATGCAGATAGCCATGCCCTTACGAAGCTTATAGCCGTGTCCGGGTCTGCCGTAGTTCGGGACATCAGGATCCTGGTGCATGGTTGTTCCTATACCGTGACCTGTGAGAGGACGGACAACACCGTAACCTCTTGACTCGCAGTATTCCTGAACCGCATGACCGATATCGCCGGTTCTGCATCCTTCTCTTGCATACTTAAGACCTTCGAAGAAGGAAGCCTTGGTATCATCAATCAGCTTTTGAATCTCGGGCTTAACTTCACCTACGGGGTAAGTTCTGCACGCATCGGAGTGATAACCGTTGAGAATTGCACCGACATCAACCGAAAGGATATCGCCTTCCTTCAAAATCTTGCTCTTTGAAGGAATTCCGTGAACTACCGCCTCGTTAACGGAAGCACAAATTGTTCCCGGAAACGGAGGTTGTCCGAAATTCAAAAATGACGGAATAGCGTCGTGACTTCTTATAATGTCATAAGCAAGCTTATCAACATCATGTGTGGATATGCCGGGTCTTATGAACTTTCCGCACTCGATAAAAACCTCCTGCAAAATCTTGCCCGAAGCCTTCATCAATTCAAATTCTGCATCTGTCAAAATCTCAACAGCCATCAGATCACTCCCTTTGCACGAAGTCCGTCCTCAATCTGCTTAACGCATGTATCGGAATCGGAACCGTTGTCACCCTCAACTATTAGACCCTTCTTCTCATAAAAATCGATGAGAGGCTGGGTATTCTCGTAATATGTCTTAAGTCTTGCCTCAACCGTCTCAGGTGCATCGTCCTTTCTCTGAACGACCGAACCGCCACAGGAATCACATACACCTTCGAGCTTTGTGGGCTTGAAACGGACATTATAGCTGGCACCGCACTTCTCGCAAACACGTCTCGAAGATACGCGGTCCTTGATAATCTCGTCATCAACAACGATTGAGAGAACAGCATCGATGGAAGAACCGCTCTTGGACAAAATCTCATCGAGCGCTTCGGCCTGAGCGATTGTTCTCGGGAAGCCGTCAAGGATATAACCGTTCTCCAAATCATCCTGCGAAAGTCTGTCCTCGACCATTCTGATTGTTACAGAGTCGGGAACGAGCGCGCCGGAGTCGATGTAACTCTTTGCCTCCACTCCCAGAGGTGTTCCGTTCTTTATGTTTGCACGGAAGATATCACCTGTCGAGATATGAGCAAGGTTATACTTCTCTTTAATAACCGCTGCTGTTGTTCCTTTTCCGGAGCCGGGTGCTCCGAGTATTATAAGCTTCATATATTTACGACCTTTCATATAGCTCATATAACAAACGACCTCCGGATGTCCTTTTTAAAGAAGGACTTCCGAAGGCCGATGATGCTTGTTTTTATTTGAAATCAGTCAAGGAAGCCCTTCAGATTTCTTGTGGCGAGCTGACCCTCGATCTGCACAACCAGATCGTTGGCAACACCCGTCAAAATGAGAACCGAGGTTCCTGCAAACCACATATTCTCAAGTCCCGCGAACAAACTGATAAGTGTCGGAACCAGGCAGATAAACGACAGGAATAAACCGTCGGCCCAGTTAAGTCTGTTCGAAGTCTTTAAGATGTAATCGGTCGTGGGCTTTCCGGGTCTGATACCGGGAATGAAGCCGCCGTTCTTCTGAATGCTGTTGGAGATTTCAATGGGATTGAACTGAATCAGCGAATAGAAGAATGTGAAACCGATTATAAGCAGGAAGTAGAAGATGTAATACCAGGGACTGCTGTTGAAGTTTCTGAACCACTCAACAACGATGTTCGTGCTGCTCGAGAAGAACAGAGTGATGATCATCGAAGGCAGTGACAGAATCGACATTGCAAAGATAACCGGCATAACACCCGACTGGTTAATCTTAAGCGGAATATAGGAGCTCTGTCCGCCGTAAAGCTTACGTCCGACAGTCTTCTTGGAATACTGAACGGGAATTCTTCTCTCAGCGTTCTGTACATAAATGCAGAATACGATGATTGCAACCGCAATAGCCACAATCGCGAGGAATACAAGAAGTCCCACCAGGAATCCGAGTACGGCATTCGGGACCTTGCCCGATACCTCGGCAGCCTTCATATAGACATTGGATGCCATGGAAGGAAGCCTGATTACGATACCCGCAAAGATAATAAGCGATACACCGTTGCCGATACCCTTCTCGTTGATTCTCTCACCGAGCCATACAACAAAACATGTACCTGCGGTAAATGATACGACTATAAGGATAGCCGACAACCATTTAGGGATGTTTGTGACCATTGCAGATCTTGTTGAATAGCAGAAAAGGCAGGCCTGGAGGAAAGCAAGACCGATGGCACAGAATCTGTTGATTCTGCCCATCTTCTTTCTTCCGGACTCGCCCTCTTTAGCGAGATTTTCAAGATAAGGTATAACAACTGTAAGGAGCTGAATAATGATGGAAGCGTTGATATAAGGTGTGATACCCATGGCGAAAATCGTGCAGTGGTAAAGACCGCCACCTGCGATTATATCCATCATGCTTCCGATCTGACCCCAGTTCTGAACCAGGGATGTGAACTTCTCGCCGTTGATACCGGGAACCGGTACAAGGCCTCCGAGCTCATAGAGAGCCAGAATGAGGAGTGTGTAAAGAATCCTCTTCTTCAGCTCCGGCTGGCGGAACGCTTTGATTAAAGTATCAAACATACCCGCCATCAGTTAAACCTCCGTTGCCGTTCCTCCGGCCTTCTCAATCTTCTCCTTAGCGGAAGCCGAGAACTTAGCGGCCTTGACATCGAGCTTCTTTGTGAGCTCTCCGTTACCGAGAACCTTGAGGCCGTCATTAACCTTGGGAAGAGTAATGATACCCTGCTCGGCAAGAGCTGCAGCTGTAACTTCGCTACCCTCGAACTTCTCGAGGTCGCTTACGTTGACCTCAATATAGGAAGCAGCAAAGCGCTTATTGTTGAAGCCTCTCTTGGGGAGTCTTCTGTAAAGGGGCATCTGACCACCCTCGAAGCCGGGTCTTACACCGCCGCCTGATCTGGCATTCTGTCCCTTGTGTCCGCGGCCGGAAGTCTTTCCGTTTCCGGAACCGGCACCGCGGCCTTTTCTGTACGCCTTGGCATTTCCGGCGGAAGTCAATTCATTGAGCTTCATTATTTGTACCTCCGATAATTAGCGAATTTCTTCAACGGACTTGCCTCTGACTCTTGCTACCTCTTCGATAGACTTGAGACCCTTGAGACCTTCCATTGTGGCATTAACCATGTTGTTGGGGTTATTCGAGCCGATGGACTTAGTACGGATATCCGTAATACCTGCAAGCTCGCATACCGCACGAACAGGGCCGCCTGCGATAACACCGGTACCGGACTGAGCCGGCTTCATGATGATCTGGGATGCGGAGAACTCACCAACTGTGGCGTGAGGGATTGTACCGTTAAGTACAGGGACCTCGATGATGTTCTTCTTGGCCTCCTCAACACCCTTTCTGATAGCCTCGGGAACCTCGGCAGCCTTGCCGATACCCTTACCTACGTGACCCGCACCGTCACCTACGATTACGAGAGCAGCAAAACGCATGTTGCGTCCGCCCTTAACAGTCTTCGAAACGCGGCCGATATGGATAACCTTTTCCTGTAATTCCTCGTTAGAATTAAAAGCCATTTAATTATCTCCTCCGTAAATTAGAACTGAAGTCCGGCTTCTCTCGCCGCTTCTGCAAGAGCCGCTACACGTCCGTGGTAGAGATATCCTCCACGATCGAAAACGACCTGTGTTATCTTCTTGTCCTGTGCTCTCTTGGCAATAAGCTCACCGACTGCCTTAGCAGCCTCGATATTGCCGCCTGCGGATACCTGGCTCTTAACATCCTTATCGAGGGAAGAAGCTGCCGCCAGAGTTGTTCCTGTTACATCATCGATTACCTGAGCATAGATGTGAGCGTTACTTCTGTAAACGCAAAGTCTCGGACGCTCTGCTGTTCCGGAAACAGACTTTCTTACGCGGAGGTGCTTTCTCTTACGAATCTCATTCTTGTCAATCTTGTTAATCATAATTCACATCCTCCCCTTACTTCTTAGCTCCGGTCTTACCTTCCTTGATGATCAGGTGCTCGCCTGCATACTTAATACCCTTGCCCTTATAGACATCAGGTACTCTGAGGCTTCTGATCTTCGCGGCTGTCTCACCGACAAGCTGCTTGTCGGCACCCTTAACTATAATCTGTGTCTGCGAAGGAACATCGATTGTAACTCCCTCGGGAGTCTTGAACTCAATCGGATGAGAATAACCGAGGTGGAATACCACATCGTTACCCTTCTTCTCTGCTCTGTAACCAACACCGTTGATCTCGAGCTCCTTTGTAAAGCCGTCGGATACACCGACAACCATGTTGTGAATAAGAGCTCTTGTCAGTCCGTGCAAGGCTCTGTGAGTCTTGTCTTCGGAATGTCTCTCAACCTTGATCTCATCGCCGTCCTTGGAGACTGTGATGGAAGGATCCACGTTGAGCTCGAGAGTTGTCTTATCCTTCTTTACCGTTACGTGCTGGCCATCGATGTTAACATCTACGCCCGCGGGAACTGTTATCGGCATTCTACCGATTCTGGACATAATAATTTCCTCCTGCTCTTAAGATTGTGCCTTGCCTGCGGGTTATGCCGCCCGCGACAGGCTTTTCAGAGATGTATAAAACTTGGCGCGCTTTTGCGCGAAAAGCTTATTACCAAACGTATGCGAGAACCTCGCCGCCGACTCCGAGCTTTCTAGCCTTCTTGTCTGTGACAACGCCCTTGGATGTGGAAATGATAGCAATTCCCATACCGCCGAGGACATAAGGAAGATTTTCCTTGTCAGCATAAGTACGAAGACCCGGCTTACTGATTCTCTTGATTCCGGAAATAGCGTGCTTCTTGGCAACATACTTCAGAGTAACAACGATTGTTCCCTGCTTTGTGTCGTCCTTTACGTCATATCCTGCGATGTAACCCTCGTCCAGAAGAATCTGAGCGATGGCCTTCTTAAGATTCGAAGCAGGAATCTCAACAGTTGCGTGACCTGCGTTGCCTGCGTTACGAATTCTTGTCAGCATATCTGCAATTGCATCTGTAATCTGCATTGTTCTCTCCTCCTTACCAGCTAGCCTTCTTCACACCCGGAATCTGGCCCTTGTAAGCGAGATCACGGAAGCAGACACGGCAAATTCCGTACTTACGGATGTAAGCGTGAGGTCTGCCGCAGAGCTTGCAGCGGTTGTGCTGCTGTGTAGAAAACTTAGGAGTTCTCTGTGCCTTGTATTTCATTGACGTCTTAGCCATGTTTGATTCTTCCTCCCAATCACTTGCGGAACGGCATGCCCATGAGTTCAAGAAGTTTCTTAGCTTCCTCATCGGACTTAGCTGTAGTTACGATAATAATATCCATGCCGCGAATCTTGTCGATCTTGTCGTAATCGATTTCAGGGAACATGAGCTGCTCCTTGACACCCATTGCATAGTTTCCGTGACCGTCGAAAGAATTGGCACTGATGCCTCTGAAGTCTCTTACACGGGGAAGGTCGATGCTGATGAGCTTATCGAGGAACTCATACATTCTCTCGCCTCTAAGTGTAACCTTGCAGCCAATCTTCATGCCCTCTCTGAGCTTGAAGTTAGCAATTGACTTTCTAGATACTGTAGCAACCGGCTTCTGGCCAGCGATGATGCCCATATCTCTCATGGCATTATCAAGAGCCTTCGGGTTGTCCTTTACCTCACCGACACCCATGTTGAGAACAATCTTCTCAAGCTTGGGGATCTGCATTACGGAGGTATACTTGAACTCGTCCTTCAATGCGGGAGCGACTTCCGATGTGTATTTTTCCTTAAGTCTGGATGCCATCTTCTGTTATGCCTCCTTCTTTGCCTTCTTGATGGTGTCGATAACTGCGCCGCACTTCTTGCATACGCGGTCCTTGGAACCATCTTCATTTACCTTGTGAGCAACACGTGTTGCCTTACCGCACTTAGGGCATACAAGCATTACGGAGCTTGCATCGATAGAACCCTCGCGCTCGATTATTCCGGAAGGATCAGTCTGTGTTCTTGCCTTCTGGTGCTTCTTTACGATGTTTGCACCCTCAACATAAACACGGCCCTTCTCGGTATCAACCTTGAGAACCTTACCAGCGGTACCCTTGTCCTTACCGGAGATGACGACAACCTGGTCGTCCTTCTTAACATGAACTTTGTTTGCCATATTCTTCCTTCCTCCTTAAAGAACTTCCGGTGCCAGAGACAGGATCTTCATATAATCCTTCTCACGGAGCTCTCTTGCTATGGGTCCGAAGATACGAGTTCCCTTGGGATTCTTGTCATCCTGAATGATAACTGCGGCATTCTCATCAAACTTGATGTAGGAGCCGTCCGTTCTTCTTACGCCCTGCTTTGATCTGACTACTACTGCGCGAACAACGTCGCCCTTCTTAACCATACCGCCCGGTGCCGCTGTTCTTACAGAACAAACGATAACATCACCGATGTTGGCATACTTACGCCACGAACCGCCGAGAACCTTGATGCAAACGAGCTCTCTGGCTCCTGTGTTGTCGGCAGATTTCAGTGTGGACTCAACCTGAATCATAGATATATCCTCCTTCTTACCTGCTTACTTGGCCTTCTCGACAATAGAAACCAGTCTCCATCTCTTATCTTTGGAAATCGGCTTTGTCTCCATAACCTTAACCTTGTCGCCTACCTTGCACTCGTTGTTCTCGTCGTGTGCCTTAAGCTTATAGGTTCTCTTCATAATCTTTCCGTACAGAGGGTGCTTAACGTGCTCTACTACAGAAACAGTGATCGTCTTGTCCATCTTGTCAGATGTAACGAGACCAACTCTGGTTTTTCTTAAGTTTCTCTCAGCCATCTTGCATGTCCCCCTTAGTTCGCCGCTTTGAGCTGCTGCTCGCGGATAATTGTCTTAACTCTGGCAATGTCCTTCTTCACAGAGGAAATCTGTGCGGGATTGTCGAGCTGGTGTGTAGCGTTCTGGAAACGAAGCTTGAAAAGCTGATCCTTGAGGGAAACAAGTTCCTTTTCGAGCTCTTCCGATGACTTCTTACGAATCTCTTCAGCTGTCATATTACTGTTCCTCCTCCTTCTTCTCTGCCTTTACAAACTTGGTTCCGCAAGGGAGCTTGTGGCTTGCAAGACGCATAGCCTCTCTTGCATCCTCTTCGGATACTCCGCTGATCTCGAAAAGTACTCTTCCGGGCTTAACAACCGCGCACCAGTACTCGTTAGCCGCTTTACCTGAACCCATTCGGACCTGAGCGGGCTTCTTGGAAACAGGCTTGTCAGGGAATATCTTAATCCAGACCTTACCGCCTCTTTTTACATATCTGTTGATAGCAACACGGGCAGCCTCAATCTGATTTGCTTTAATCCAGCAGGGCTCTGTTGCTGCGAGACCGTACTCGCCGTATGCAACGTAGTTACCGCGGGTAGCCTTACCCTTCATGCGGCCTCTCTGCTGCTTTCTGTACTTAGTTCTCTTAGGAAGTAACATCAGATCTGACCTCCTTGCTCCTGATCATTGGACTTCTTCTCGGGGAGAATCTCACCCTTGTAAATCCAAACCTTAACACCGATACGGCCGTATGTTGTATTAGCCTCGGCAAAACCGTAATCGATATCGGCTCTGAGTGTCTGAAGGGGAATTGTACCCTCGTGGTATGTCTCGGAACGAGCAATCTCGGCACCGCCAAGACGACCGGAGCACTTAGTCTTGATACCCTTTACTCCGGGCTGCTTCATTGCAGAAGACATAACCTTCTTCATAGCTCTTCTGAAACCGATACGAGCCTCGAGCTGGGAAGCAATGTTCTCTGCTGCGAGCTGTGCGTTTGCATCGATGTCCTTAACTTCTTTAACCTCAACCTTGAACTCCTTACCGAACTTCTTGTTGAGTGCTGCTGTGAGTGCCTGAATACCTGCACCCTTGCTTCCGATTACAAGACCCGCTCTTGCTACATCAAGTGTTACGGATGTCTTATCGGCACCCTTTCTCTCAATGATAATCTTGGAGATGCCTGCTACATTTCTGCGGCTCTCGTCGATGGGCTTCTTGGAATTCTTGGAAGCCTCCTTGATGATAACGTCAGTCTGCTTCATGATGAAGTCACGAATCTGCTTATCCTCTACAAGGAAATCGCTGAATGTCTTCTTATCTGCATACCAGCGGGTGTCCCAGTCGCTGATGACTCCTACCCTGAAACCATGGGGATTAACTTTCTGGCCCATGCGATGTCCTCCTTATACTCTCTCTTTGAGAACGACAGTCACATGGCTGGTTCTCTTGTTGATTCTGTTAGCTGCTCCTCTTGCTCTCGGAATGAAGCGCTTGAGGATAGGTCCCTCGTTAGCGAAAGCATCCGCTACATAAAGATCGGATCTGTTAAGACCGAAATTGTTTACAGCGTTTGCCTCAGCAGACTTGAGTACCTTTGTAAGGACGGGGGACGCCGCCTTGGGAGTGTAAGTCAGGATTGCGTATGCATCCTCCAAAGACTTTCCCTTGATAAGGTCAGCAACAATCTTCACCTTACGGGGTGAGATTCTTACATACTTAGCTGTTGCCTTTCCCTGATCTCTTCCCATGCCCAGAAGCTTCTTCTGCTTCTTTGTGGGAACAGGGAGCTTAGAACTGGCGGATACCGGAGCCGAATATGCCTCGATAATCGCGTCGCGGTTCTTATCGATATTCTCTTTTGTCAAAATGATCTTTTCCACGAATCGTTCCTCCTCCTACGCCTTAGTTAGCGGATGCGGACTTCTCACCGCTTGTGTGACCGCCGAACTTACGTGTCAGTGCGAACTCTCCGAGCTTATGACCGATCATATCTTCTGTGATATAAACGGGGATAAACTTGTGTCCGTCATATACTCCGATCGTGTGTCCGACAAACTCAGGGTAGATGGTGGAAGCACGGGACCATGTCTGAATAACCTTCTTCTCGCCCGCATCGTTCAATGCTTTGATTTTCTTCATCAGGGCATCCTGTACGTAGTAGCCCTTCTTTACCGATCTGGACATCTTATTCCTCCTTAACCCTTTCTGCTTCTTACAATGTACTTGCTAGAAGCCTTCTTCTTATCTCTTGTCTTCTTACCGAGAGTAGGAACACCCCAAGGTGTAACAGGGCCCGGAAGACCGACAGGGGACTTACCTTCACCACCACCGTGAGGGTGATCGTTCGGGTTCATAACAACACCACGGACGGAAGGTCTGATGCCCATGTGTCTGGACTTACCGGCCTTACCGACCTTAACGTTCTCGTGCTCAGCGTTTCCGATCTCGCCGATCATTGCGCGGCACTTGAGGCTGATCATACGAACCTCACCGGAAGGAAGTCTTACCTGAGCGTAGCCGTTCTCCTTAGCCATAAGCTGAGCGGAAGCACCGGCTGTTCTTACAAGCTGTGCACCAGCTCCGGGATTAAGCTCTACGCAGCAGATTACTGTACCTACGGGGATGTTCTCGAGAGGGAGAACGTTGCCGGGAAGTACGTCTGCATTTGCGCCGCTCTCTACAATGTGGCCAACCTTGAGGCCCGCGGGAGCGAGGATGTAGGACTTCTGTCCGTCCTTGTACTGGATAAGAGCGATGAACGCTGTACGATTAGGATCGTACTCAAGAGCCTTTACTGTAGCGGGTACACCGTCTCTTGTTCTCTTCCAGTCGATAATACGAATCTTTCTTCTGTTTCCGCCGCCCTGGTGACGAACGGTGATGCGTCCGTAGGAATTACGGCCCGCATGCTTCTTGGCTGTCGCAAGAAGGCTCTTCTCGGGTGCCTTCTTTGTAAGAACAGAATAGTCGGCAACTGCCATCTGTCTGACTGCCGGAGAAGTAGGTTTAAATGTTTTAACTGCCATTTTATTTACTCCTTATCTGACCTTACACACCAAAGCCGAAGTCTTCGATGGATGTCTTGTACTTCTTCGATACCTTAACGGCCTTACCGCCCTTACCGAGATAAGAAACTTCCTTACCCTCAGTATCGATTGTTACAACTGCCTTCTTGTAAGCAGGTGTTCTGCCGAGCTGATAACGCTGTCTCTTGAGCTTACCGTCGTAGTTAGTGATGTTAACCGCTGTAACCTTAACGTCGAAAAGCTGCTCGACTGCGTACTTAACCTCAGTCTTTGTTGCAGAGGTGGCAACCTTGAAGGTGTACTTACCCTCGGCCATTGCCTCTGAGGACTTCTCCGTGATTACCGGCGCGATAATTACGTCCTGCGCTGTCTTAATCATGCGTATACCTCCTCAATCTTCTCTACTGCATCCTTTGTTACAAGGAGGCTGTCATACTTCATGATGTCAAAGACGTTGATCGTGTTAACGAAAGCTGTCTTAACACCGGGAATATTTCTTGCAGAAAGCTCTGCATTCTCATTCTTGCCGTCAAGAACGATGAGAGCTGTGCTGTCAGCCTTAAGATCCTTAAGAGCCTTAACAGCAGCCTTGGTCTTAATCTCGGGAAGATCGAAGTTCTCAACAACGATAATCTTCTGATCTGCAAGCTTGGAAGACAAAGCGGACTTCAAAGCAAGTCTCTTAATCTTCTTGGGAACTGTGTAGCTATAATCTCTGGGCTTGGGTCCAAAGATGATTCCGCCTCCGACGTACTGAGCGGAACGTGTAGAACCGTGACGTGCACGACCTGTTCCCTTCTGTCTCCAGGGGCGCTTACCGCCGCCTCTGACCTCGCTTCTCGTCTTGGTGCTTGATGTGCCCTGACGACGGTTTGCGAGCTGATTTCTGATTACAGCGGCAATCGCATGCTCGTTGGGCTCAATGCCGAAAATCTCGTCCTTGAGCTCGATAGAACCAGTAACGGCGCCGCTAAGATTGTAGATGTCTAATTTAGCCATTGTTATCTCTCCTCCCGCCTATTACTTTGTAGCCTTAACGGAAGTCTCAACCGTGAGGATTCCGCCCTTGGGTCCGGGAACCGCGCCTCTCAGGACGAGGATTCCTCTGTCGCCGTCAACCATGACAACGCTAAGGTTCTGTACTGTGCAATTTACCGCACCCATGTGTCCAGGCATCTTCTTGCCGGGAAGAACACGACCCGGTGTGGATGTAGCACCCATGGAACCGACTCTTCTGTGATACATGGAGCCGTGTCCGCCGGGACCACCCTTCTGTCCGTGACGCTTGGTGTTACCCTGGAAACCCTTACCCTTGGATACACCGCTTACGTCAACCTGATCTCCGACTGCGAACATATCGGAAACCTTGATTTCCTGTCCGAGTTCGAAGTCTTCTTCTGTCTTGAACTCGCGGATAACTCTCTTAGCCTCAACGCCAGCCTTCTTAAACTGACCCTTATCAGGCTTGTTTACGAGCTTCTCGCGAACTGCGCCGGAACCAACCTTGACCGCCTTGTAGCCGTCTGTCTCAACCGTCTTGTTCTGGAGCACATACATGGGCTCTACTTCAATTACGGTTGCAGGTATGACATTGCCATTCTCATCGAAAAGCTGTGTCATTCCGGACTTTCTGCCGATAACAAATTTTGCCATTCTTTTTTCCTCCTATTCAGGTTATTGGTTCGCCTTTATAAGGTGGCGAACATGACCTCGGAACCAAACTTGGCGGATTCGGCCCCGATTAAACCCGTCTTTGTTTCTTAAGCCTTGAGCTCTACGGAAACGCCGGCAGGTATGTCAAGCTTCTCAAGTGCCTCAACGGTCTTGGCGTTGGGCGTATAAACGTCGATAAGTCTCTTATGAGTTCTCTGCTCGAACTGCTCACGGGAATCCTTATACTTATGAGGTGATCTCAGAATAGTGATAACCTCCTTCTCCGTGGGAAGCGGAATCGGGCCCGAATAAGAAGCACCGGTTCTCTGAACTGCAGCTACGATAGCGGCTGCACTCTCATCGAGGAGCTTGTGATCATAAGCCTTAATCTTGATTCTCAATTTCTGTGTTGCCATTTTTAAAATCCTCCAAAAGCTGTTTTATTCAACCTCGCCGGGCGTTTCCTCATCTCCCATTCAAAAACCCGGATCTCCAGTTACCGTACAAGTACGGCACTTTGGCTCCCGGGCAACGGTTCGATTAAAATCGCTGCCGGCTTCTGCCGAATCGCCGGAATCTCAAGTTCCGACCTGCTCCACCGAAGTTACCCGCCCGACCTTGCAGCTTTCAAAAGCCCGAGGCGGCAATCTACGGTTTCAGCGCATATGCGTCCGAAGTCGCACGGGAAGCATTTTACTACGGGTCGCCCTTTTAGGCAATACTTTTTTTAATTATCGGGAAAATTTCCAAAAAATCGGCGAAAACCTTACTTCCCCTGTGCAAGAAGCGCCAATTCCTCGGGGGTAAAAGTGTATTTCTTGCCACAGAAGTGACATACGGTCTCGATATTTTCGCCGGAGGAAGAAAGTTCAAGAAGATCTTTCTTGCCCAGAGCCGCAAGTCCGTCCTTCATTCTCTCCGCGGAGCACGGACACGAGAAACTTACGGGATAGCCGTCAAGATATTGAATATCGGGATCTCCCATGAACAAATCGAGTATCTTCGCGGGAGTAAAACCTTCCTCCATAAGGAACGTAATCTCGGGGAATCCGCCTTTCGCGCGCTTCTCGACGTAGTCCAGATCCTCATCCGTAAACCCGGGAAGCATCTGAATCATAAGACCGCCCGCATGAGTTACGTGTCCTTCGGCAATCTGTACGCCCAGAGCAACCACAGACGGAGTCTGCTCGGAAGACGCAAGATAATATGTAAAGTCCTCGGCAATCTCGCCGGAGATGAGTTCGACCGACCCGGAATAAGGCTCTTTAAGACCGACGTCTCTTATGACGGTCAAAGATCCTTCTCCCACTGCGGCTCCGACATTAATTTTGCCCGGGTAGTGATAAGTTGTCTCGACATTTCCTTCCACCGGATAAGCACGGGCATGACCGTGACTGTCGCATACGCAGGTCATTCCCTTTATGGGACCGCTGCTTCTGATTATCGTCGTCTGGCTGTCGGTATCGTTCTTCAAAGACTCTGCGATAAGAAGCGAGCCTGTCATAAAGCGCCCCAGCGCAGCCGTCGCGGCATTGGTCATTTTATGAACGCTTCTCGCGTACTCGCATACAGCAGTCGTACTAACCGCAACTGCTTTTACGTGACCACCCAAGGCCACTGCTCTGACGAGGTGATCTTCTTTTGTATCCTCGGGAATTCCCGGTGCTTTATATAAGTCTTCCATACTGATAATTGATAACTTTTTATATTTATATTAAGGCAGGCATCCCAAGGGATCGACACGGGTTCCGTTTACACGCACCTCGAAATGCAGGTGTGAACCGGTCGAGGTTCCGGTCGAGCCGACGGTTCCGATTGCTTCTCCGGCAGATACATATTGACCGGTTGTAACGTACACGTTCTGGCAATGTCCGTAAAGAGTTGTAACACCGTTGCCGTGATCTATGATCATATAGTTACCGTAACCCGTTCCGCCGTAGTTCTGACCCGGAACCGGAGTCTCAACATAGATTACCGTTCCGGAAGCTGCGGCCATGATTGTATCACCGAAGCTCGCACCGATGTCAATACCCGAATGGTATCTTGTATCGCCGTAAACGGGGTGAACTCTGTATCCGAAATAAGACGTGATTGTGTGATTCCAAGTCGGCCACGACAGCGAGATTCCGCTTGTGTCAACCGTGGGAACCGGCGTAGGTGTGGGTGTCGTCTCCTCCGATACGGTGGTTGTTGAAGCCGTTGTCTCCGTTGTGGTCGCTTCCGTAGCATCCGCCTCGGAACCTGTCTGAGTTGTCTCCTGTGCGGCTGTCGTTGCCGCTGTCGTTGTGGTGGTCGTGGTTGTTGCCGCAGCCGTCAAAGCCGCTGAAGCAGCCTGCTCTGCCGCAAGCTGATTTTGAAGAGCTACTATCTGGGAATCAAGAGATGCCGACAGAGCCTCGAGTGAATTTTCCTGTGCGGTCCATGAATCGAGCTGCGTGCTTACATCTTCAAGAGCCGCCGTTGTCACACCGATTCTTGCCTCGAGTTCATCAAGCTGAGCCTGCTTCTCATCGGCAATCTCCTGCATCTCATCGGCCTCGGCAAGTGCAATCTCCTGCTGAGCCTCGGCATCATCCAAAGCGACCTCCATATCCTCCACCGCCTGTGCGTCCGCATCGGCGATTAAAGTTATGATTTCCATGTTGGTAAAAAATCCCGCCAAACTGTCAGACTCAAGCAGAACCTCAAGGGTTGATTTATTCTGATACTCGAACATAACAGACAGTCTCTCCTGGAATGTCTCCTGAGTTTGAGCAAGATTGTCTTGTGCCTGAATATAAGCATCCAGCGCCTCCGCCTTGGCAACAAGAGCAGCCGCAAGCTGAGCCGCTATAATCTCGTACTGCTCACGCTGTTCCTCGGACAAATCATTAAGTTCGGCGAGTTCGCCCTGCAAAGAATACTTCTCGTCCGCAAGCGACGACACCATATCCGCCGCCGCTTGGGCCTGCGTCATGGTCGCCTCCCTCTCTCTTCGTCTCTCATCGAGCTCATCCTGCGTATCGTTTCTGAAAACCTCTATACGCGTGATGATGTTATCCGAAGCACTGACGACAGAAGGTTTTGACAGCAATATGGCACCGGCCCCGCCAAACCCAGAGACCATGAGCATTACAAGAAGAGCCGTAAGCTTCTTTACATTTTTTTCGAAAAAGTTTCTCATTTAAACCTTGATGTACTTTCTTACGGAAATGCCGCTTCCGATTCCTCCGATCAAAACACCGGTGAGAATCACAAGGGCCAAGACCCACCATGTGAGATTCCTCGCGGGAATAATCGCATAAAAACTGTCCAGACTGATGTTGGTCATGATTTTGCTGTAGAACGCGCCGTAAATCGTCATGGTAACAGCCCACGCACATATCGCACTTATAAGTCCTATAATAGCGCCTTCAATAACATACGGCATTCTGATATACGCATTGGTGGCACCCACGAACTTCATAATCTCAATCTCGTTTGCTCTCGAATAAACCGAGATTCTTACCATGGTCGAGATGATAAACAAAGCTATAACAAATAAGAAAACAAATGCGGCGAAGGTTCCGATGTTTACGTAATCCTCAGCCTTTTCGAGGACTGTCATTACACGCGTCTCGCGGGAAACCTTGTTTACCCCCGGCATCGTCTCAAGGTTCGCTGCCACCTCATCATCGAGGGCAGGATCAGAAATTCTTACGCTGAATGTGTAAGGCAGATACATGTTGTAGTCAAACTCATCGAGAATCGACTGGCTGTCACCCAAGTTCTCTTTGAAGTTATAGTAATTTTCCTCAGGGGATCTCTTTACATACTCGACAATTCTCCCGTCCGCTGCGATAAGCTGCTCCGTTGCATCAAGCTCCTCCCGGGTGGCGTCAAGCTCCATGTAAACTTCAATCGGCGGCTGCTGACCGAGCTTTTGCATGATGGAGCGGGCGTTTGCCGAGAATATAAAAAACAGACTCAGTATTATGAGCATCAAAAGAATCGTCGTTATCGAGGCAACGGTTACGAACGGATGCCTCTTCAGGCCCGAAAAGCCCTCTTTTACCGAATTAAAAAATGTCTTCAGACTCACTCGTCTTCCTCCTGGATATCAAGATCAATGTCATCCATGGATACTTCATCAATCCAGTTATCGTCGTTATCTTCATCTTTATCTTTGCTGTCGTCCGAATCCGCAGAGGGTTCATTCTCATCAGGTGCCGGCTCCGACTTATCCTCATCGCCGAAAACCACTTCAGCCGTTTGGGATTCTTCCTCCGGCGTGGCATCTTCTTCCGAAACCTCAAGTTCTTGGGGAACTTCATTCTCGACCGGAAGCTGTGATATATCCGTCACTTCCTCCGGAATATCTCCCGCCTCATCAACCGGCACAACTTCGTCCACAGGAATCTCTTCGGGAGCTTCACCGTTTATAATAAGTGCCGCTTCTTCCAAAGGGATCTCACTTATTGAAGTCTCGGGATCGGGCTCAACAGGCAAATCCTGCGACTCGGGTTGAAGCGCCGCCGCTGCCGCCTGCAACTGTGCCTGCTGCCTTGCAGCAGCTGCCTGCTCGGCCGCAATCAAAACCCTCTTCGGAGTCTCGCCGAAATAGAATTCGTTATTGTCGAGAGCCTTGTTGGCTTCGATATAAGTATCTTCGTCGAATCCGGAAGAATATGCGGAATCATCCGTATATGCGGGATCGTCACCGAATGATATGTTCGAGGCAGAAGCTGCCGTGCCCGACGCACTCATATCCTTTTTATCCTCGTACGAACTGTCTTCCTTGTCTCTTATTACAAGACCGTCCTCAATCTCAATAACTCTCTTCTTCATCTTGTCAACCAGATTGCTGTCATGCGTACATACGATAACCGTGGAACCCTGTCTGTTAATCGAAAGCAAAAGTCCCATGATATTCTCCGATGTCTCCGGGTCAAGATTTCCCGTAGGCTCATCGGCAACTATAATCTTCGGGTTATTAAGCATCGCACGTGCTATCGCGACTCTTTGTTGCTCGCCGCCGGAGAGCTCCTGCGGATAGGCATCCGCTTTGTCTTTAAGCTCAACCTCTTTAAGCACAAGCTGCACTTTCTGGTAAAGGCTTCGCTTGGAAAGGCCTATAATCTCACCCGCAAAAGAGATATTTTCGAAAACCGTCTTCGTCTCAATAAGACGGAAATCCTGATAAATCATTCCTATCTGACGGCGCAGTACGGGAACAAGTGCGCGCGGCATATCCGATATATTAAATCCATCAATCAAAACCGCACCCTCGTTCGGAATCTCCTCACAGTTAATGCACTTCATTACCGTGGACTTACCCGAACCGGACTTGCCTATTAAGAAAACAAACTCACCGTCATTTATGTGGAACGACACACCTCTGAGAGCATCAACGCCTGAGTTCTCGTAGGTCTTGTGTACATCCTGAAATTCTATCATCTGATCATATTATCCTTGCTCGTCTCAAGGTACTCTAGATATGTACGTACCATGGACGCCATTTTAAACAACACCGCATCGTCGAACGACCTAAGGTCAAGACCTGTGTTCTTCTTAACCTTATCAAGTCTGTACACGAGTGTATTTCTGTGAACAAAAAGCTCTCTCGAAGTCTCGGAACCGTTAAGGTTATTCTCGAAAAAGCAGTCGATTGTAAGGAGCGTGTCCTCATCAAGAGACTTGTAAGCTTCGTTCGGGAAAACCTCCTCGATAAACATCTGACACAGAGTCGACGGAAGCTGGTAAATAAGTCTGCCCAGACCCAATTGATTGTACTTCGAGATATAACAGTTCTTCTCAAAAATCTTTCCTACGCGAAGAGCGAGCATGGAATCTCTGTAGCTTTTTGCTATCTGCTGGAAAGTCGGAACAACGGAACCGACACCGATGTAAGCTGTAATGCCTTCACCGTTAAGACTATCAAGAATCGCCTGCGATGTGGAATCAATAAAGGCATCCACACTGTCAGCGTCCGAATCGTCATTCTTCTCGATATCAAGCACAATAATTGCCGTGCTCTCGTCCATTGCAATTACGGTTGCCGTGCTCATGTCACCGTAAATATTCTGCAAAATTTCAAGTGTCAGGGCTCCATCCTCAGGGGTGGTTCTTATAACCATTACGACTCTAGAGCCGCTGCAGTCAATCTTGAATTCTCTTGCCTTGATGGGAATCTCGCCCTGAAGCTCATTTTCGAGAAGGACGCTCTTCGTGAACTCCTCCTTCTCGGCTTCGCTTCCTCTTTCCTTGACGGCCGTCTTAATCCACTCCGCAAGAAGAGACAGGCACACTCTGGAATTGGCATCGGTGCCGTTGATGTAAGCGATGTAACGGACCTGTTCGTTAATCGTTATCTTCATATAGGTCTTATCCGAAGTGGATGAGAATATATCATCATTAAGCATTACTGCGCGGCTTGCCGAATCGGTGAGATTCTCGGCATCCTGATTGGTGGACGCGATAATCGTGCCGTTCGTATCCATTACGCCGGCTTCGGTAGTTAAAATATTAGCTGCCTGATGTATGCACTTCTTGATCTCTTCCATATTAGATTCCTCGCTTCCGGTGCGTTAGCATACTTTTACAGATAAATAATAGCTTTTTTGGCATTTTTTAACAAGCTTATCGGCAAGTTGAAACAAAAGAGAAATAAAAAAGGACCGGAGGGAAACCCTGCCGGTCCTGTGCAACTCTGGAGAGTAATTTATCAGGAAATGATGCTCTGCTCAGTATCCTTGTCAAAGAGGTGGATACGGTTAGTGTCGATAGCAAGATCAACAACCTGACCAACTGTTGACTGAGATGTTGTAGGGTCAACTCTACATGTGAGAGGGAGAGCTCCGTTAACCGTAACATAGAGGTATGTCTCGGCACCGAGCATCTCAACGACGTCTACGTCAGCGTTGAAAGCTGTATCGGGGTGATCTGTAACGTATGTAGCTTCATCTGTGATAGCCTCAGGACGAACACCGAAGATAACTTCCTGACCGTCGCGCTCCATAACCTCGTCAACCGCATAACGCTCAGGGAGCTTAACAGTAACGTTCTCGAATGTAACATAAACATCGGAACCGTCAACGTTGATTGTAGCATTGATGAAGTTCATAGGAGGCATTCCGATAAATCCTGCAACGAATGTGTTGATCGGGTTATCGTAGAGCTCCGTAGGAGAATCAACCTGCTGGATGAAGCCGTCCTTCATAACTACGATTCTCGTACCCATGGTCATGGCCTCTGTCTGGTCGTGTGTAACGTATACGAATGTTGTCTTGAGTCTGTGGTGGAGCTTTGTAATCTCAACACGCATCTGAACACGGAGCTTAGCGTCGAGGTTGGAGAGAGGCTCGTCCATGAGGAAGACCTTAGGATCACGAACGATAGCACGTCCGAGAGCAACTCTCTGTCTCTGTCCACCGGAGAGAGCCTTAGGCTTTCTCTCGAGGAGGTGCTCGATCTCGAGGATCTTAGCTGCCTCTGTAACACGGCGGTTAATCTCATCCTTATCCATCTTCTTGAGCTTAAGGGAGAAAGCCATGTTGTCACGAACTGTCATGTGAGGATACAGAGCGTAGTTCTGGAAAACCATTGCGATATCTCTGTCCTTAGGGAGTACATCGTTGATAAGACGATCTTCGATGTAAATCTCACCCTCTGAAATATCTTCAAGTCCTGCAAGCATACGAAGTGTTGTGGACTTACCGCATCCGGAAGGGCCAACGAGAATAACAAATTCCTTATCGGCAACCTCAAGGTTGAAATCTGATACGGCAACAACGCCACCGTCATACTTCTTGTAAACATGCTGGAAAGATAAACTTGCCATTTTTGAAACCTCCAAAATGCCTCTCGGCTTTTTATGCGAATATCATAGCAAAGGGTTTTTGGTTCTTCTATATGACAGGATTACCAAAAAAATCGCTTTCGTTTTGGCACAAATTCCCGCTTGTTTTCGGGCTTTTCGGCTATTTGCACATTTTACGACAGACGTTTTTGTGCATGTCGAACAAGCATTGACAACTGTATAATTATGCATTAAACTGCATAGCGTTTCGGTGGACATAAATATCTGCCGGGCGTATGATTCTCATATTGTTCTATATTATTAATAAATATGAAACCGGAGATTATAAGCTCATATGAATAACATCAGGGTCAGTATTATAGGAAGCACCGGATATGTCGGAGCAGAGCTCGTAAGAGGCTTCATCACACACTCGGGGGTAACCCTCGTACACCTTACGTCGCAGTCCTTTGCGGGCAAACTCTTTTCGGATATTTATCCTGTGTACAGAGGCCTTTGCGACATAAAGCTTGAAAGCACGGACGATATTTCCGTCGAGGACATCGGCAGGGACAGTGACCTCGTCGTAACAGCTCTGCCCCACGGCGTCTCTTCGGTTACGGTACCGAAGCTCCTTAATTCCGGCTGCCGTGTTATAGATCACAGCGGTGATTTCAGGTATAAGAATTTAAATCTTTATGAGACTTCCTACAAGCTTACTCACCCGCACCCGGAGCTTCTCGAAGAAGCGGTTTACGGCCTCCCCGAGCTTTACAGAGATGAACTTAAGAGTGCGAATCTCGTTGCAAATCCCGGCTGCTATCCCACATGTTCGATATTAGCTCTAACACCTTTCATTAAGGACGGACTTATCGAGAAGAAGGGCATCATCATCGATGCGGTATCGGGAGTTACGGGAGCGGGCCGCAAGGAGAAACTCGACTACTCTTACTGTGAGGTCGATGAGGCTTTCAAGCCCTACGGCGTAACAGGTCACAGACACGGCACTGAGATTGCCGAGCAATTGAGCCTTGCCGCGGGAGACAAGACCGGTACCGAAGTAGTACCCGCTTTTACTCCTCATCTTGCTCCTTTCAGAAGAGGAATGCTTGCAAGTATTTACGCAAAACCCTCGGATAAATTCATATCGGTCTCGACTTACAAGGTTCACGAGGTACTCGGCAATTTCTATAAGAGCGAGCACTTTGTCCGTATCCTTCCCGAAGGCATAATGCCGGACGTCAAGGCCGTAAACGGCGGAAACTATATAGATATCAATGGCGTGTACGACGAAGCAACAGGCTTTATAAAGCTTTTCTCGGCACAGGATAATTTGGGCAAGGGTGCGGCTCTTCAGGCAATTCAGACATTTAACGTAATGTTCGGCTTCCCTGAGGACACCGCGCTTAATACCATGGTAAGAGGTGTGTGATATGGCAAACCAGAAGGAAATGCCCAAGGTATCGGGCGAGATGCAGAACAAAATAGACCGGGCTTCAATACTTATAGAAGCTCTTCCTTACATGAGGAAGCTTCGCGGTCAGACCATAGTAATCAAGTACGGCGGCAACGCCATGGTAAACGAAGATCTTAAGCAGTCGGTAATGGATGACATCACACTTCTTAAGTACATCGGCATCAATCCGATTGTCGTTCACGGCGGCGGGCCCGACATCTCGTCTATGCTCAAGGAAGTCAACATCGAGTCTCACTTTGTAAACGGACTCCGCTACACGGACGAGAAAACCATGGGCATCGCTCAGATGGTTTTGATCGGCAAGACCAATAAGGAAATCGTTTCCGTTCTTAACTCCAAAGGCGCGAAGGCCGTCGGTATCTGCGGTATTGACGGCAACCTCATCGAGGCCGAAAAGCTCACCGAGGACTCCGAAGGCAATCCTCTCGACGTCGGCTTTGTCGGCAAAATCACAAAAATCAACACTCATGTAATCGAGATGCTCGCAAGCGACGAGTACATTCCGGTAATTGCTCCTATCGGCGTTAACAAAGAAGGAAAGAGTCTTAACATCAACGCTGACACGGTTGCAGCCGAAGTGGCAGTCGCACTTAAGGCAAGCAAGCTCATAACTTTAACGGATGTCCGCGGAGTACTGCGCTCGGGGAGCGACGGCGAGAGCGAACTCATCTCCCAGATGGATGAGAAATCCGTAAAAGAACTAATCACCGACGGCACCGTAACGGGCGGCATGATTCCAAAGGTTGAAGGCTGCCTTGATACTGTTATGAGAGGCGTGGGAAGAGCGCACATCATCGACGGCAGAATACCTCACAGCATAATACTTGAGATGTTCACTAAGACCGGTATCGGCACCATGATTGTAAAGGACAGAAAGGAAATCAAATGAGCATAGAAAACGACTACGAGCTGGCAAAGCTTTACGACTCCAAATACGTTCTTAATGTTTTCAACCCCCTCCCTGTTGCATTCACAAAGGGAAGCGGCGTTTATCTTTACGACACAGAGGGCAAAAGGTACATGGATATGATCGGCGGCATTGCCGTCAACAGCTTAGGTCACGGCAACAAGGCTTTAACCAAAGCTATATCCGACCAGGCCAAGAAGCTTATTCACTGCTGCAACTACTACATTATCCCCCAGCGTTCCGAACTGGCCTTTAAGCTTGCCAATTCAAGCTTCGCGGACAAGGTTTTCTTCTGCAATTCAGGTGCCGAGGCAAACGAAGCGGCCATCAAGATTGCACGCGGATATTTCTTCTACAAGGGTCACCCCGAGAAGAACGAAATTATAACCGCCAACATGAGTTTCCACGGAAGAACCCTCGCGACGATAGCGGCAACCGGACAGGATAAATTCAGAGCAGCGTTCGGACCCGACATGCCGGGGTTCGAGTATGTCCCCTTCAATGATTTCAAGGCGGTAGCATCCAAAATCACAAACAAAACCGCAGCTATCATGATCGAGCTCATTCAGGGAGAAAGCGGCGTACATCCGGCCCAGCTCGAGTACGTAAGAAATCTTCGAAAATTGTGTGACGACCGCGGACTTCTTCTTATTTTCGATGAGGTTCAGACGGGTATCGGCAGAACCGGAAGACTTTACTGCTACGAAAACTACGGAGTTAAGCCCGACATCATGACGCTTGCAAAGGGCTTGGGCGGCGGTGTTCCCATCGGAGCGATGCTTTGCACGGACGAGGTGGCAACCGGAATGAAAGTCGGCGATCACGGCTCTACATTCGGCGGAAATCCTCTTGCATGCGCGGCCGGAAACTGCGTTATGGATCAGCTCACTGACTCGTCTAAGGGAATACTTGCAAACGTAAACAGCGTTAGCTCATTCCTCTTTGAAAAACTCAACGTACTTGCAAGTAAGACCGGAAAGATTAAACAGGTCAGAGGTCAGGGACTTCTCATCGGCATTGAATTGGATCCTTCAATTCAGGCTTCGGGTCTTAAGACAAGGCTTATGCAGGAAGGCTACCTTGTAAGCTCAATCGGCACATCGACCATAAGAATTGCACCCCCTCTGATTATCACTCAGAGAGAAGCCAATATGTTTGTTAACGCACTCGGAAAAATACTTAAGGGAAACAGAAAGTGAGGACAGGCAAATGAAGCATTACATAGATTTTCATGAAGACGTGGGAATAGAGGAGCTCAATTATCTTCTTGATATCGCGGCAGATATGAAAAAGAAGACCAAGGCCGGAATCGAGCACCACTACTTAAACGGCAAATCTCTTGCGATGATTTTTACCAAGTCTTCAACAAGAACCCGCGTATCGTTTGAAGTCGGAATGTATCAGCTCGGCGGTCAGGCGCTTTTCCTCAGTAACAATGACATACAGATCGGACGCGGCGAATCCATCTACGATACGGCTCACGTCTTATCCGGAATGGTTGACGGAATCATGATAAGAACCTTCTCCCACCAGGATGTTGTCGATCTTGCAAAGTACGGCTCAATCCCGGTAATCAACGGTCTTACCGACGATCAGCACCCTACCCAGATGCTCGCGGATTTGCTTACAATCAAAGAGCATAAGGGTGAGCTCAAGGGCTTAAAACTTGCATATTTAGGTGACGGCAACAACGTCGCAAATTCCCTGTTGCAGGCTTGTGCCAAGGCAGGAATGGACATCGCGGTTGCGTCCCCTAAGTCTCACACCTGTCCCGACAAATATGTTAACCAGGCACTCGAAGATGCGAAGATTACAGGTTCCAAAGTTCTCATGACCGAGGATCCTTACGAAGCCGCAAAGGATGCCGACGTTCTTTACACCGACACATGGACATCCATGGGTCAGGAAGAGGAAAAGGCTCAGCGCGTAGAGATTTTCAAAGACTATCAGGTTAATTCGGACATAATGAACACCGCAAACAAAGATGCCATCTTCCTTCACTGTCTGCCCGCATACAGAGGCTACGAGGTTACGCAAGACGTTATCGACGGACCTCAGAGTGTTGTTTTCGATGAAGCGGAAAACCGTCTGCATGCTCACAAGGCAATCCTGGTTAACTGCTTCCTGAATTCGTAACAGTCTGATGGAAAACACACGCGAAGAATATATAATCCGCGAGGCTTTGCCCGGGGATGCCAAAGCGATTTCCGCTCTTATTAAGGATGCGATGGAATACTACCGGAGCTGCTCCGGCATCAAGCCCAACGTGCTCGAATCATTATCCGAGAGCGTCTCTTCCGTCGAGCAAAGAATAAGACGTCACCACTGCCTGTGTGTGGAAAGCAGCGGCAAAATCATTGGAACAATCACGGTAAGTTACTGCGATAATCCGATGAAGTACAGCTTCTCGCCACAGACTGCAAGAACTTTGTCAAAGTACCGCGACTGTGCATATATCTCAAGATTTGCGGTGGATGAGGCACACCGCGACACAGGCCTCGGCGTGCTTCTCATGAATGAAGCCTTAAGGCTTCCCGTTTCCGAGAGAAGTGCGCTCGTTCTGCTTCACACCGCAATCTCTAATACAAAGATGAAGGATTTTTACTGCAACCGCGGCTTCCGCGTTCTTGACAGTGAGAACTCCAGAGGCTATGAGCGCGGACTGTTCGCGATTATGTTAGACGGTAACGGCGGGAATAATCTGACAGCCTGAAAACAAAGGCTGTGATTTAAGTTTCTCGAACGCTTTAAGGCGGGCCTGTTCACTTTCATAAATTCCGAATATACAGCTGCCCGACCCTGACATCGCCTTGTATAAAGGATTCGTCTCCCCCAATGAATCAAGGAGCTCCCCTATAAGCGGAACTATGTCTTTGGCGGGATTTTCAAGGTCATTTACCATAAAGTTTTTGGCCTTTTTTATCTTGTCAACGGGCTCGCCTTCAGTCATAAAAACACCTTCGGCCAAAGCTCTGAATTCATCTTCATTAAATTCTTTCCTTGATGCATCGGACATAGCAAAGCACTTGCCGGTGGGCACACCTTCTTCGGGCTTAACAAGTATAAGATGAAGACCCTTAAGCGACGGCAGAGGGGTAATATACTCGCCCGCACCCTCACATATTGCGCTTCCTCCTTCAACGAAAAACGGCACATCGGCCCCAAGCTCGAACGCCATCCGCAAAAGTTCTTCCTTTTCGAAAGGCTCGCCGTAAAACTTCTGCAAAATATTAAGAACCGCCGCGGCATCGGAGCTTCCTCCTCCGAGACCCGCCTGCGACGGTGTGTGTTTGGAAACTTCTATCGAAGTATAGACAGGAACGATATTTTTCCTTGAAAGACGCGAGTAAAAAAGGTCTGCCGCTTTGTAGGATAAATCCTTTTCGACCGGGACGCCGGTGTCGGATTCGAGCTCGATGGCAAAAGGCTTGCTGTCGTCTAAAGTCACCGTAACATCGTCGCCCAAACTAATCTCCTGCATGAGCATGTAAAGTCTGTGGTATCCACCCGGAAGGCTGCCTGCTATCTTCAGGAAAAGATTAATCTTGGCACATGCCTTTGTCGGGAATACCTCAGACATTAATTTACTCGAGCTCAAATGCTCCGGTATAGAGCTGGTAGTACGTTCCCTTCTCTTCTATAAGCTTGTCGTGAGTGCCGCGCTCGATGATGCGTCCGTGGTCAAGAACCATTATGACATCGGAGTTCATAACCGTAGACAATCTGTGTGCGATTACAAATACCGTGCGACCTTCCATGAGCTTGTCCATACCCTTCTGAACTATGGACTCGGTTCTGGTATCGATTGAAGAAGTGGCCTCGTCAAGAATCATTACCGGAGGATCCGCAACAGCCGCTCTTGCGATTGCTATAAGCTGACGCTGACCCTGCGAGAGATTCGCACCGTTGTTCTTAAGCATCGTCGAGTAACCCTCGGGAAGTCTTGTTATAAAGTCATCGGCACCCGCAAGCTTTGCCGCGTTGATGCACTCATCGTCTGTGGCTTCGAGTCTTCCGTACCTGATGTTATCCATAACGGTTCCCGTGAAGAGATTGGTCTCCTGAAGAACAAGTCCCAAAGACCTTCGAAGATCCTTCTTCTTTATCTTGTTAACGTTAATTCCGTCGTATCTGATTTTACCGTCTGCGATGTCGTAAAAACGGTTAATGAGATTTGTGATGGTCGTCTTACCGGCACCCGTGGCACCAACGAAAGCAACCTTCTGTCCGGGCTCGGCATAAACCGTAACGTCATGCAGAACGTCCTTGCCTTCTTCGTAAGCAAAGTCAACTTCTGTCATGCGGACATCGCCCTTAAGCTCAGTGTACGTGATTGTACCCTCGGCTTTATGAGGATGCTTCCAAGCCCACTTGCCGGTTCTGTGATCGGCCTCGGTAACCTCGCCGTCCGGAGAAATCTCAGCGTTAACGAGCGTAACATAACCGTCGTCCGTCTCGGGCTGCTCGTCAATGAGTGCGAAAACTCTCTGCGCACCGGCACCGGCCATGATGATTGAGTTCATCTGCATCGTAAGCTGGTTCAAATTACCCGTAAACTGCTTTGCCATGTTAAGGAACGGCACCAGAATACTGATGTCAAAGGCGAGACCCGATATTGAGAAATTCTCAACACCCAAAAGAATGAAAATACCGCCTACGAGTGCGAGCACAACATAAAGGATATTACCTATGTTATTGATGATAGGTCCCAGGATATTGGCATAAGCATTTGCTCTCCAGGAATCCTCGTAAAGGCCGTCATTAATCTTATCGAATTCCTCGATGGCTTTTGCCTCATGGTTAAAGACCTTGATAACCTTCTGACCGGAAATCATCTCCTGAATGTAACCTTCGGTATCCGCAACCGCTGCCTGCTGACGCACAAAGTACTTAGCAGACCCTGCACCCACACGACCTGAGATAATTATCATCGCCACAACGCCGACACACAAAACGAGCGTCATCCATACGCTGTAATAAAGCATTATAAAGAACACCGCAAGAACTATGGTCGAACATCTTATAAGCGACGGGAATGCCTGAGATACAAGCTGTCTTAAAGTATCGATATCATTCGTGTAATGTGACATGATGTCGCCGTGCTTGTGTGTATCAAAATACTTAATCGGGAGCTTCTGCATTCCGCCGAACATCTCTGTTCTAAGCTTATCGAGGTACCCCTGCGTCATGTACGCCATAATCTGCGTCTCGGTAATCGACATGATAAGTGCGAGTACATAGAACACAAGCAAAATCAAAAGGTATTTTGTAACTTCGGGGCGCGCTGAATCCCAGTCGCCGCTCTCGTACCACTTCCCGATAACTGCCAAAACTTTCTGCATAAACACAGAAGGAATTGCCGCTACCACCGCGGAAAAGAGCGTACAGAACACAGATACCGGTCCCATTACAGGATAGTATCCGAAAAACTTCTTCAAAGCTCTTCCGAGTCCCGAGAAGCCCTGCTTATAGCCTGCTTTTCCCTGGCCCAGGCCCGCCGTACCCTTTACCGGAGGCATCAGTTATCTCCTTTCGTCTGCTGCTCATAAATTTCCCTGTAAATCTCGGAAGTCTTAAGCAGCTCATCATGCTTACCGCTTGCGACGATTCTGCCGCCGTCCATAATCAGAATAAGATCCGAATCCTGAACGGACGCCACACGCTGAGCAATGATTATCTTCGTCGTCTGGGGGATGTACTTCTGAAGACCTGCTCTTATGAGGGCATCCGTCTTCGTGTCAACCGCCGACGTCGAATCGTCGAAAATAATAATCTTCGGGTTCTTCAGAAGTGCTCTTGCTATGCAAAGCCTCTGCTTCTGTCCTCCCGATACGTTGGTTCCTCCCTGCTCGATATGAGTATCGTAGCCGTCAGGAAAATCATTAATGAAAGTGTCGGCCTGAGCCATGTGGCAGGCCGCCTTAATCTCATCCATCGTAGCATTCTCGTTACCCCATCTTAAATTCTCTGCGATGGTTCCCGAGAAGATTACGTTCTTTTGCAGTACAACGGAAACCGAGTCACGAAGCACCTGCAAATCATAGTTTCTTACATCGATTCCTCCGACCTTGACGCTTCCCGATGTAACGTCATAAAGTCTCGGGATGAGCTGGATAAGGGTTGATTTGGACGAACCTGTTCCACCTAAAATTCCGACTGTCATCCCCGAATCAATATGAAGATCGATGTCAAAGAGAGCTTCTCTCTCAGCATCCTTCGAATACTTGAAGTGAACATCCTCGAAGTCGATGGAGCCGTCCTTAACTTCCATAACGGGTTCGGCCGGATCTTCAATCGAAGGCTCTTCGACAAGAACCTCGGCAAGTCTCGTAATGGACTCGAATGACATAGTAAGCATTACGTAAATCATCGAGATCATCATGAGCGACATCAGTATCTGCATACCATAGGTAATCATAGCAGATATCTGTCCGACATCAATAGTCGTGCCCTTGTTCGTGATTATAATCTTCGATCCGACCATAAGGACAAAGAGCATATTAAAGTACATGCAAAGCTGCATCAAAGGTGAGTTCAAAGCGACTATTCGTTCTGCCTTCGTGAAGTCCTTTCTGATGTCATCGGATGCATCGGAAAATTTCTTTGTCTCATATTCTTCTCTCGCAAATCCCTTGACGACTCTCATCGCTCGGACATTTTCCTCGACGGATTCGTTCAGGCGGTCATACTTCTTAAAAACTGCTCTGAACGCAGGAAGTGCGGCTTTACCTACAAGGTAGAGGCCTACAATCAGCAGCGGCACAACAACCACAAACGTCATCGCAAGCGTCCCGCCCATGACAAACGCCATGACTATCGCGAAGATAAACATCATAGGCGATCTTACCGCCGTTCTGATGGTCATCATGTAAGCGTTCTGAACATTGGTTATATCGGTAGTCGTTCTCGTAACAAGAGATGACGTCGAGAACTTATCGATGTTCGAGAATGAGAAAGTCTGAATCTTGCCGAAAACATCTTTTCGAAGGTTCCTCGCAAGACCCGCGGAAGCCTTGGACGCATAAGTGCCGGCAAGAGCGCCGCACGCGAGCGACAAAACCGCCGCGAGTATCATCGCGATTCCCATGGGAAGCAGCCTCGAGATATCAACGCCTCCCTTAATCTCGTTTACCATGTTGGAGGTTATAAAAGGAATTAAAACCTCAAGGAAAACCTCACCTATGATAAAAATCAAGGTGAGGATAGTGGGTTTCTTGTTCTCACGAACAGATTTAAGTATTGTTTTTACAGAATCCATACCGCGGTATTATATCACGACATTAAACCTCAACAATGCACAAATATAAGGCAATCAGAAGGCACCTTTCTTCATTAATTCGATCAGAGCTTCACGGTCCACAGGCTTACTGAAGTAGTACCCTTGAGCCTTATCGCAACCAATTTCCTTGAGGAACTCATACTGCTCACGCGTCTCAACGCCTTCGGCAAGCGTCACCATATTAAGCGACTTTGCAAGATCTACGATGGTCTTGATAATCACACGTGAATTAGGGTTGGTCTCGAAACCTCTCAGGAATATCATGTCAATCTTAAGAACATCGAACTTGTAGTCCTTCAGAACGTTAAGAGACGAGTACCCCGAACCGAAGTCATCAAGCCAGAGGCTGAAACCCTTTTCCTTCAAGGCACTCATTATCTGCTTAAGCTTATCTCCGTTATCCGTAAGCGCACTCTCGGTAATCTCAACGTCGATCATATTGCTCGGAATTCCCTTCTCCTTGAGAGTCGTGTCAAGCTTCTTAACGACATCGTAAAGCTCGAAGTCAAGTCTCGAGAAATTAATCGATACCGGAACCTTCGGCATATTCTTCGACTCATCGCTTAAGTCCCCCGCGACAGTCTCAAGCATGCACTGATCAACCTTATGAATCTGACGATACTCTTCCAAAGTTCCGATGAAGGCCGCGGGAGAAAGCATTCCTCTCTCCGGATCCGCCCACCTCGCAAGCGCCTCAAGGCCGCACAGTTTGTCGGTCTTGGTGCTGATTACGGGCTGATAGAAAGCCTTGATATAACCGTTATCAACAGCCACATCAATATTGTTGACGATATGCTGTCTCAGGTGCACGTCACGCTCGATGGTATCATCGTACTCATAGTAATCGATGTCGTACTTCTTCTTCGTAAACGAACACGCGATTCTCGCTCTGTCGCAGGCGAGTGAGATATTCTCGTGCCTCGAAGCTGCGGGGTAAGCACCCGTCTTAAGTCTGAGCTTAACAGAGCCCGGAACCATCGCGACGTAATCTTCAATCTCGTCTCTTGCCTTAACGCAGTCGTCCTTCGAAGCAAGCGCCACGAAGTGATCGTCCGAAAATCTGGCGGCGGGATTATTGCCGAAGGCCTTCGTTACCTTGGCAGCGACATCCTTCAAGAGCTTATCGCCTTTATCGAATCCGTACTTCTCGTTATACGCCTTGAAATTCTCTATATCAAAGTACATGAAGAGCAACTCAATGTTTGCTCCGTCACGCTCATTTACGATGCTTGTATTCTCGAGCATCTTCACTGCCTCTTCGTTGAAGTAACGCATGTTGTGAATGCCCGTAAGTTCATCTGTCAGGGAGAGATCTAAGAGTTCTTCGTTAATCTTCTCGAGAGATTCATCGTTTCTCGCCTCACGAAGTCTCTGGAAATAAAGGCTGACGCAAATCATCGACAAGGTAATCCAAACGGTCAGAAGATTAACGGAGTCGGCCTTCGAAAATTCCTGCTCAAGACCTGCAAAATAATGAAACAGCTCAAAGTCTATAGCCGAAAACAAAAGGGATACTATAGGTCTTCTTACAATCAGACAATGGGCAAACAGTGCCATCGTTATGAAGCAAAGAATCTGGTTACCCTTCGCATAATCACTCTTACCGATATAGATTCCGAACCATACGCAGGCGATACAGAAAATCCACATTACTATGTTGGCACCGATGTGAGACCCTTTGCCTGCGAAGTAACGCTTGACATAAATCAACATCATAACAGCGGCAGCAATAAGAACACCGTATCTTCCGTAGTGAGTAAACAGCCAGTAAGGTGTAAAGTCCTTGTCGGATGTGATTACAATCTTTGTGAGGCTTGTAACCATCCATGCCTCAAGAATGAGGACAATAACGGCCATGTAAATACCGGCTCTTAAATTGGAGCGGTCAAAGTAATCTCTGACATACGTGCTGTGCTTCTCTGTGCCGCTCGCGTATTTTAACTTATCAAGAGGAACTCCCATACACACCTCCGTCAAAACTCACTTCTCTCTTATTATAAAAGGGCATTATCCTTTTTTCTGTTAAAAGTATGTTAAGCACTGCTATAATTGCAATATGAAAGAAATAAACGAGATAAATTCCGGCAAATTTGATAAGCCCCTGAAAAATCTTGCTCCCGTGCTGATTCTCTTTTTGCTGTCGCGGGCATTTTTCCTCCTGATGATGTTTCTGGGAGGCCGCTACAGCTTTTCGGAGATTCTCACGCTTTTTGATGCCGAGCATTATCTGAACATTGCCGAGAGCGGTTACTACCACGAATCGGTAACAACTTTTTTCCCGGTAATTCCGCTTATACTTCGCTTCCTGGGAAAGCCCGGCCTTCTCGTAATAAACAACATCTCGTTTCTGGCGTCTTTGTACCTCCTTAAAAAGATTCTCGAAGACAGCGGATACAAAGAAACCGCTCTTCTTATCACCGCGATTCTGGCCTTCAGTCCCGTCGGTTTTTTCTCCATGCTGCTTTACACGGAAGCCCTGTTCTTCTTCCTGACGCTTCTTGTGTTTTATTTCTTTTCGCTTCGTAAATATTATCTTCTGTCAGGCATTTTGCTGGGACTTTCGGTATGTGTTCGAAACACGGGATCGATGCTTTTCGCAGCGATATTTATCGCAGAAGTCGTGCTTCTTTTGAAGAAAGAAATAAGGTTTAAATCCATATTGCTCGAGTTTGCTCCCGCGACTGCCCTGAGTCTTGCGTACCCTGTCTTTCTGCAGCTTAAATTCGGTAACTGGAAGATATTTGCGGACGCTCAGACCACGTACTGGATCCGAATATCATCAAACATTTTCAAGACTCTTTTTACGAGCCTTAAGGTGATTTTTTCTGCCGACCTAAGCACGTATGAGGATGCCGCGACAACGATTCTTTTTAAGGTAAACGAGTCAATTACGACTGTTCTCTTTATCTTTTCGATTGTGCTTGTAGTAAAGGAAATCCTCAAGCTTCGAAAAGGGTTTAACCCGGAAGGACTTATCCTTGTCCTGTTCATGTCACTTTGCATTTTCTGCTTCGGGCTTACAATAAGAGACCCGTTGCTCGACTGTCCGACGGACAGCTTTTACCGATACTACTACGGTATGTTCCCGTTCTTCCTGATGATGAAGAATTTAAAGAAAACGACCGTAGCAGTCTGCCTGGGAGTTACATTTCTCCTGTCGACCATTACATCAATGCTGTTTTGTATGGGTGTGTTCTTCTTCTGATCTTAAAATCAGCTCTTACGACATGTGGTAGATTCTTACATACTGAAGGCTTGTTCCTTCGTAGCTTCCCATGTACGTAATCGGCGTGTACTGAATTCCGTCTGACAGATAAGATGTGCAGTGCCAGACGTAGCCGTCGCCCGCGTAAATTCCGATGTGATCCGAGTGAACAGCATCAACGCCTGACGTATACCACATAACGATATCACCGGGCTTATAACCCCTGAGATTAAGTATCTCTGTAATCTCTTCCTGAGTGTAGTTTTCTATTCTCCAGGTAAGACTTGAATTTGCGGTAAGACCCAGAGAATCAAGATAAAACTGCCACTGATACGTGTTTGCCGCATACGAAGTGGAGATGCCGTACTTGTCGGTATATATAGGTCTCGAAGCGTCACCGTTTATATAGTAAACGCCCTCGACAGTCGGCGGGCTCTGGTCAAGTCCCGCACGCCAGGTGCCGCGGTACGTCATGGACGATGTGTATATCGAAGGATTGTTAACATCGGCGTAAGCCATGGTCTGTGTACCGAGCGCACGCTTATAGATTGCCGTTACGAATCCGGAACAATCTATGGTTCCTCCGGGCAGCAAAGACTTGCTTCCCATTCTGTATGTAAGAGAATCCGAGCTGTTGCTGTACTCCAATTCCGTCCAGTAATTACACTGACTTACTATCGAATCGAGAACCGCCTGCTGGTCCATGGTAACGCCCCAGCGGTTGCATATCATGGCAAGTCCTGTCGTATATGCCGACCAGTAAGGCTGGACGTTTGCAACTTTAATGTGGTCTCCGCAGGTAATGCCGTACTCACTGCACTTCTGTGCAAATTCCTGTGAATCCGCAAACCCGTTAAAAAGCTCGTCTGCGCTTCCTCCCGATGCCAGGATTGATTTCCAGTAATTAAGTCCGTCGGCATCCGGATATCTGCTCAGGAACACTCTGTAAAACTTTGTGATGACTTCATCTTCGGTCATTCCCGGCAGAGCATTTAAGAACTCCTGGCTGTAGAAAAATCCCTGTGCCGCCTGCTTGCCGGTAACCTTTCCCGACGCAATCTGCGAGCACCAGTAATTAAGTCCTGACTCGTCAGCGGACCTCCCGAGGCACTCATCGTATAGTCCTCTTACAAAGTTCGCTACCGCCTCCGAATTAACCTGCGATGTGACAGTCGCGCTGACCGCATTGTCATCTGAAGAGCAGGAAACTTCTCCCGCATCTTCTATAGTAATGGTAACGGCTGCCGTGCCTCCGGATTCTATTCCGTAAACAGCACACAGATTCGCCCATTCGGTTGAATTTATAAACCCGTTAACAACGCCGTTTCTGGATGTTCCCGAAGACAAGGCTTTAAGCCATGTGTTAAGTCCCTCCTCGTCGGGCTCTCTGTCGAAGAAAACTTTATAAAGGCAGGAAACATACGTCTCATCATCGTACCCGAGGCTTGTAAATTCCGCGCTACCGAGAAAGCCTTTGGCGACCTCGCCGCCCGTCTTACTCTTGTTCCTTAAATACCCTGTCCAATATGATAGTCCCTCTTCATCCGGCTGCCTTCCGAGACAAACACTGTAAAGACGCGTAACGAAAAGTTCCGGACCGTTTGCCGCCTGCGAGGCAACAAAGTTCATCACCGACAAAGCCGCGGATACTTCAGCAGTTGTATAAGTTAATCCTGCGGACACCATAACCGCAGCGGCCAGCAAACCTGCCTCAAGCTTTAAAAATTTCATGAAGCTATTCTAACATAAGAGGGGAAAATAAAAACACCGGGCCAAAACCGGTGTTCTTGGTGGTGACCCGTACGAGAGTTGAACTCGTCACTCCGCCGTGAAAGGGCGACGTCTTAGCCGATTGACCAACGGGCCTTAAAAAAGTGGTAGCGGCAGTGGGATTCGAACCTACGACCTGCCGGGTATGAACCGGACGCTCTGGCCAACTGAGCTATGCCGCCATATGTATCGTCTAAAAACGCCTCACAATTGTAACAGCGATGTATATTTATGTCAAGAAAAAACGGCCGCAATTTCTGCAACCGTTTTTCCTTATTAAAAACTTAGTTAAAAGCCGGCAGGTATTACTTGAGCTCGAGCTCAGCGCCTGTACCGTCGAGCTTCTTAACGAGCTCGTCAGCCTCATCCTTGGATACGTTCTCCTTGAGGGCAACAGGTGCCTTCTCAACGAGCTCCTTAGCATCCTTAAGACCAAGTCCGAGTGCATCCTTAACAGCCTTGATAACGCCCATCTTGGAATCACCGAAGCTCTTGAGCATAACTGTGAACTCTGTCTTCTCTGCTGCTGCTGCCTCTCCGCCTGCTGCAGGTGCTGCTGCTACCATAGCTGCTGCGGATACGCCAAACTCTTCTTCAATTGCCTTCTCGAGGTCGAAAAGCTCTGTTACGGAAAGAGCCTTAATCTCGTCGAGGATCTTTGTGATATTCTCACTAGCCATTTTAATTTTCCTCCGTTAATAGATTAATTTTTTGTTTTATTAGCCTTTCAGGCCTGAGCATCGGCTGTTGCCGGCTCTTCTGCGGTCTCAGGTGCAGCTTCTGCTGCAGCCTCTTCCGCAGGTGCTGCTTCCTCAGCTGCCGCCTCGGCCGGGGCCTCGGCAGGTGCCGGAGCGCCTTCCTCTTCCTGCTTCTTCTCAGCAACCGCCTTTACGAGCATAGCGAGCTTTGTAAGCGGGAAAAGCAAACCATATACAACCTGACTGTAAAGTGTCTGCTCGTCCGGTACCTGGGAAAGAGTAATAATCTCTTCCTTTGTAGCTGCCTTGCCGTCAATGATGCCTGCCTTGATCTCGAGGGGCTCATACTCATCGGCAAACTTTGCCATGATTTTTGCAGGTGCAATAATATCATCGGAATATGCAACTGCTGTAGGACCCTCTAAATACTCTTCGACACCATCGATTCCAAGCTCCTTGAAAGCGAAGCGAAGCATTGTGTTCTTGATAACCTGATACTTAACTCCACCCTCGCGAAGTGCGCTTCTGAGCTTTGTATCCTGTTCAACAGTAAGTCCGCGGGCAGATACGAAAACGAATGTCTTCGCTTCCTTAAAAGCTGATACCAGCTCTTCTACTGTCTGCTTCTTCTGCTCAAGAATCTTCTCACTGGGCATTGATTTTTTACCTCCTTATAAGATTTTAAAACCCTTATGCCGTAAGACATAAGGGTTAGAAATCTAAATTACTTAAGTAATCTAAAACTTCACTCCTCGGCGGGAAGGCTTCCTTAACGGAAACAATCCGGCTGTCTTAGGCATGAAAGATATTTAATTGTGTGTTTAAACCAAGATTAAATTACATGTACTTTGTAGCGTTAATCTTGATACCGGGACCCATCGTTGTAGCGATGGTTGCATTCTTGAAATACTGTCCCTTTGCTGCGGCAGGCTTCGCCTTTGCGATTGCCTCCATGATAGTGTTCAAGTTATCAAGGAGCTTCTCCTCACCGAAAGAAACCTTACCAATCGGGCAGTGGATGATGTTAGTCTTATCAAGACGGTACTCAACCTTACCTGCCTTAATCTCGGAAATAGCCTTAGCTACATCCATTGTAACCGTTCCGGACTTAGGGTTAGGCATGAGGCCCTTAGGACCCAAAACCTTACCGATACGTCCTACAACACCCATCATGTCGGGAGTTGCGACAACGGCGTCAAAGTCAAACCAGTTCTCCTGCTGAATCTTCTGAACCATGTCCTCAGCGCCTACAAAATCGGCACCGGCCGCTGTAGCCTCGTCAGCCTTGGGTCCCTTGGCGAAAACAAGAACCTTCTTGCTCTTACCTGTACCGTGGGGAAGCACAACTGCGCCTCTTACCTGCTGATCTGCGTGACGGGAGTCAACGCCCAGACGAACGTGAAGCTCAACAGTCTCATCGAACTTAGCCTTGCCTGTCTGCTCAATAAGCTTAACTGCCTCGGAAGGATCGTAAGCTGTTGATCTGTCGACAAGCTTTGAAATTTCTTGATATCTCTTACCTGCTTTCATCTACAGTCTCCTTCCTTAATCTCTTGTAACAACGATACCCATCGATCTTGCGGTACCTGCTACCATCTCGGCACAGGACTCAATGGAAGAAGCGTTTGTATCAACCATCTTGATTGCTGCAATCTTCTTGCACTCTTCAAATGAAATCGTTGCCACCTTATCGGTGTTAGGCTTACCTGAACCCTTCTCGATGTTGCATGCCTTCTTAAGAAGTACCGGCACCGGAGGAGTCTTGGTAATGAAAGTGAATGAACGGTCTGCATAAACTGTAATGATTACAGGGATGATGAGACCCGCATCCTTTGCTGTTCTTTCATTAAACTCTTTTACGAACTGCGCGATGTTGATACCGTGCTGTCCAAGAGCTGGTCCTACCGGCGGCGCGGGTGTAGCTTTGCCTGCAGGGATCTGAAGCTTTACATATCCTGCGATTTTCTTAGCCATACTGGCCACCTCCCAATTAATTATTTACTGTGTGCCCGAAGGCACGTTCAGCCTTTAAATCTTCTCAACCTGTGTAAAGTCGAGATATACAGGTGTCTCACGACCGAACATCGTAAGCTTAACCTTAACCTGCTGCTTCTCGTTGTTCATCTCCTCGACGACACATACGGAATCGGCAAACGGTCCGCTGATAACGCGGATTGTGCTGCCCACCTCATAGTCAACCTCAGGTACCCAGTCTGTCTCGATACCCATTGCGGCGAGGTCGCTGTCTGTGATAGGCAGAGGCTTATTCGGGTTTGTACTTACAAAACCTGTTACACCTCTTGTATTTCTGATAAGGTACCAAAGTTCCTTATCTGCTGCAGACGGCTCTTCGTCCTTACCGAGGTTCTCAAAGCCGCTTACAAACTTAATGAAAACATAACCCGGATACTTCTTTCTCTTGACGGGCTTCTTCTTACCGTCCTTGATCTCGATAATATCCTCGGTCGGAATGAATATATCCTGTATGATGTCCTGCATTCCGCGCTTCTCGACAGTCTTCTCAAGGAGAGTCTTAACCTTGTTCTCGTAGCCGGAATATGTATGGACAACGTACCACTTGGCTTCGTTCGACTCTGCCATATTACGCCTCACTCTCGGCAGTTTCTTCTGCCGCCTCTGTTTGGGCCTCTTCGGTTTCTTCTGTCGCCTCGGTCGTTGCCTCCGTGGCAGCCGTCACCTCAGTCGCTTCTGTCTCGGTAACCTCGACCTCATCATAGAAGCCGACCTTCTCGAGCACCCATCTTCCGCCGCTCGAGATGACGCTTAAGAAGATAGCGAAGAACAAAATAACGGCAAGAACGACAGCGGATGTGTTCCTGAGCTTCTCCTTTGTGGGCCATACAGCCTTCTTAAGCTCGGAACGAACTTCCTTGAATACCTGTGCGATTCTGCTGAAAATATTCTTCTTTTTTGACTTGTCAGCCATTACTTGGTCTCCTTGTGTACCGTGTGCTTACGGCAGAAAGGGCAATACTTCTTGAGCTCAAGTCTCTCAGAATTGTTCTTCTTATTCTTATATGTCTGATAATTTCTTCTCTTGCACTCTTCACATGCGAGTGTAAGCTTGTCTCTGGCACCAGCCTTAGCCATGACCTAATCCTCCGTTTTTCTACACAATAAAAAAAGACCTTTACGGCTTTTGCTCGACAATTCTATCACGGGTTATAAAATAATGCAATCACTTATTTTCGAGGATTATCCGCGGCGGCTTCTGAGCTCCTTCTCAAGCTCCTCGAGAGTGATTCCCATGTGAGCCATAAGCACGAGAACGTGATACTCAAGATCCGCAATCTCCGCCACAACCTCGTCCTTGTTGTCGTGAGCGGCGGCAATCGCGGTTTCGACAGCCTCCTCGCCAACCTTCTTGGCAATCTTTGCCGTACCCGACTCGAAAAGGTAATTCGTGTACGACCCTTCGGTAGGATTCTTCTGTCTGTCAAGAATTACACTGTAAAGCTCTTTGATGATATCCATTTTGTTACTCCTTTGTATTCAGATCCCACTTATCAAGCGGTGTGTAAAAACATGTTCTGTTTCCTGTATGACATGCTGCCCCGGTCTGTTCAATCTTATAAAGCAACGTATCCCGGTCGCAGTCGATAAAAGCCTCGATAACTTTCTGCAGGTGCCCCGAAGTCTCGCCCTTTTTCCACAAAGTTTTCCTCGACCTCGAGTAATAGTGCATATATCCCGTCTCGCAGGTAAGGCGGAAAGCCTCGTAGTTCATGTACGCCGTCATCAGAACCTGACCACTCTCGTCTTGAGTGATAGCAGGAACCATACCGTCGGAATTCTTCTTCATGTGAGCCCACATATCAAGCGTGTATGGAATCTCACGAACAGTAATTCCTCTTCCCTTAAGATAATTTTTCAAATCACCTATCCCTATCTCACCGAAGTGAAACAGCGACGCCGCCAGAACCGCATCTGCTTTGCCGTCGGTAACCGCATCGTAGAAATCTTCCATAGTGCCCGCGCCACCGGACGCAATAACGGGAATTCCGACCGCGGAAGATATCATGGAAGTTATAACATTATCGTAGCCGGACTTGGTTCCGTCCTTGTCCATTGACGTAAGAAGAATCTCTCCGCATCCGAGTCTCTGTGCTTCCTTTGCCCACCAAAGAGCATCAAGTCCCGTAGGTTTGGTACCGCCCGCGATTACCACCTCATATCCGGAAGGGAATTTCTCCTCCTGTCCCGGCCGTGCCTTAACATCTATAGCGACCACAATGCACTGAGCGCCAAACAGATCCGAGGCTTCTTTTATAAACCCGGGATTCTTAACCGCCGCGGAATTGAGGGAGACCTTATCCGCACCCGCATTTAATATCGCTCGTATATCGTCCGTAGTTCTGATGCCGCCGCCTACGGTAAACGGAATAAACACCTCATCTGCCACGCGGCTTACCATATCGATTACCGTGTCACGGGCCTCTACCGTCGCAGTTATATCAAGGAAAACCAATTCGTCCGCACCGGAGAGATTATACTGTCTTGCGCACTCGACAGGATCTCCCGCGTCACGAAGAGAAACAAAGTTCACGCCTTTAACAACTCTTCCGTCCTTTACATCAAGGCAGGGTATTATACGTTTTGCAAGCATCTTTTAAGATCCACCCTTCCTTCGTAAATCGCTTTTCCGACTATAACGCCTGAGCATCCGCTCTCCTTAATCTTATATATATCATCGTCGCTTCCGATTCCGCCCGATGCTATGACTTCAAGCCCGGTCTTCTTAACCATCTGAGTCGTAGACTCCACCGCAGGTCCCGTAAGCATGCCGTCTCTTGCAATATCCGTGAACACAACCGTCGTCGCACCGATGGATTTCATCTGAAGCGCAAACTCCACGGCGTTAATTCCCGCACCTTGAGTCCATCCGTCAAGTGCGACCTCGCCGTCCTTGGCATCGATTCCGATTGCGATTTTGCTGCCGTACTTATCGATAGCTTTCTCGGTAAAATCTCTGTCTCTTACCGCGGCAGTTCCCAAAACACATCTCGAGACACCGTAGTCCTCTATCCACCGTGAAAGCGTATCCATATTACGGATTCCGCCGCCCGTGTCGACTTTAAGACCTGTCTTCTTTGAAATTTCTTCTATAATCTTGTGATTTTCCGGAACACCGGACTTAGCCGCATCAAGGTCGACAACATGAATCCACTCGGCTCCTGCCTCGGCGAAGCTGTCGGCCACAGACAAAGGATCTTCGCTGTAAACCGTAACCTTGGCGTAGTCGCCTTTCATAAGGCGTACGCACTTACCTCCGAGAAGGTCAACTGCGGGAAGTATTATCACTTTCTTATCCTCCCTGCGAACTTTTCGAGTATCTGAAGGCCGGCCTCACCCGACTTCTCGGGATGAAACTGCGTCGCGAAAATATTTCCCTTCTGCAGTGCCGCCGCATACTTAATACCGTACTCCGTGTAAGCCGCCGCATCTTCGGGGCTGTCCGGAGCGCAGTAAAAGGAATGAACGAAGTAAACATAATCACCTTCACTTAGAAGGCTTCCCGCAACATCGGTCAGATTATTCCAGCCAATCTGCGGAATCTTTAAACCTTCGGGCAAAAGCTTATCTTCGGGGAAGCGCTTTACGTGCCCGGGAATCAAATTCAGACCGCGGATATTTCCGTCTTCTCCCGCACCTTCCTCGGAATCGGTCATAAGGAGCTGCATTCCGAGACAAATGCCGAGCACCGGTTTTCCTGTTGCCGCGAACTCAATAACAGCATCATCAAGGCCTTTTGCCCTGAGATTTGCCATCGCAGGGCCGAACGCACCGACACCCGGCAGAATCAAAGCATCACCTTCAAGTGCGAGCTCTGCGCTGTCCGTTATGCGGTACTCCTCGTGTATGTATTTGAGAGCTTTCCCCACCGAGGCGAGGTTTCCCATACCGTAATCAACTATTGCTATCACTTAAATTCAGATTTCCTTGCCGGTTATCTTCTCGTAGCACTCGCGATACTTCTGCGCAGTCTTGTTGATGATATCCTCGGGAAGTGTCGGTGCCGGATATGTCTTATCCCAGTCAAGCGTCTCAAGCCACTCTCTGAGGAACTGCTTGTCAAAACTCTTCTGAGGTCTGCCGGGCTCATAGTCGCTTGCATCCCAGAATCTGGAGGAATCGGGTGTGAACATCTCGTCACACACCGTGAGCACGCCGTCAATCTTACCGAACTCGAATTTTGTGTCGGCAAGGATAAGTCCCTTCGTAAGAGCATACTCGGAAACCTTTTTGTAGAGGGCGAGCGATGCATCTCTCAGAGCACATGCATCTTCCATACCAATCTTGTCGGCAAGCTGCTCGAACGTAATGTTGATATCGTGACCGCTCTCTTCCTTCGTCGAAGGTGTGAAGAGAGGCTCGGGAAGCTTATCCGCCTGAACCATGCCCTCGGGCATCTTAATGCCGCCGACTGTTCCGGACTGCTTGTACTCTTTAAGAGCGGATCCCTCGAGATAGCCTCTTACGATGCACTCCGCCGGAAGCATCTGCGCCTTCTTAACGAGCATCGATCTGCCTTCGAGCTCTTCCTTGTACTTATCAAAGCCCATAGGATACTCTGCCGGGTTCGTGGTAATCACATGATTCGGGATGATATCCTTCGTGAAATCAAACCAGAAAGCGGAAATCGAGGAGAGCACCTTGCCCTTGTCGGGAATAAGCTCATCGAAAATAACATCGAAAGCCGATATCCTGTCCGTCACCACAAGCAGAAGGCTGTCACCCAAGTCATAGATGTTTCTTACCTTGCCCTTGGCAAACACTTCTGCATCGATAAAATCAGTATCTTTAATAAGCATTTTCTTTATCCTCCGTTAAAATTAAAGACTTCCCTTTGTTGACACTACCTGACCTTCAAACCTCGGGTCAATCTGCACCGCCTGACGAAGCGCTCTCGCGAGAGCCTTAAACATTGCCTCAGCCTTGTGGTGATCGTTCGTTCCGTAAGGAGCGCTAATGTGAAGCGTAATCTTGGAATTAAACGCGAAGCTTCTGAAGAACTCTTCGAAAAGCTGCGTGTCCATCGCGCCGCACATGTCACCCGCAAAACTTGCATTAAAAACTATAAAAGGTCTTCCCGATATATCAATAACCGCTTCGCCCAAGGCCTCATCCATCGGAATCCTCGCACTGCCGTAGCGTGTGATGCCGAGCTTATCGCCCAGGGCTTCATCAAGAGCCTGTCCGAGAACAATTCCGACATCCTCGACAGAGTGATGTGCATCAACATTCAAGTCGCCCTTGCAGGTTATATCCATGTCGATTCCGGAGTGCTTCGACAGCGCCGTGAGCATGTGATCGAAGAAACCGATGCCCGTATCTATATTGCTCTTACCCGAGCCGTCAAGATTAATCTTAACGGAGATGTCGGTCTCCTTTGTTGTTCTTTTGATCTCAGCTGTTCTTGCCATCTCCGATTTCCTCCTTAATGGCCTTAACAAGTTCTTCCATTTCCTCTTTGGTACCGATTGATATGCGAAGCCTGTCGTTTATTCCCTCGGTGTCAAAATACCTTACAAGTATACCCTTTGAACGCAGATTTTGATACAAGTCCCTCGCCCGGGTACCAGCCGGAGGCTTGGCAAATATAAAGTTTGCACTCGGGTTAGGAATATCAAATCCCATTTCCCTCAGGCAGTCCACAGTAAATTTTCTTGCGGCGATAACCTTGTCGATACAAGCCCTGTGGTAATCTCTGTCCTTGACAGCGGCTGTCGCCACGGCCTGCGCGATGCGGTCGGTAGGGTAAGAATTAAAACAGTCTCTGGCCCTTAAGAGTCCCTCTATAAGCTCTTCGGAAGCGAGGGCATAACCCATGCGAAGCCCCGCGAGACTGTAGCCCTTTGACAAAGTCTTAACAACACAGAGATTGGGATTGTCCGGCAGCAAGCTCACCGCCGTCTTATAGTCTTCTTCAAAATCGACGTAAGCTTCATCGATTATCACCACTACATCAGGATTGCTCTTACAAATATAATCAATATCTTCAAGTGATATCGCCCTTGACGTCGGAGCGTTGGGATTTGCTATCGTGATGCCGCAGCAGGGCACGTTTACATAGTCTTCCTTTTCAAGTCTGAAGTCCTCTCTCAAAGGGATTTTCTTTGACCTTATATCGTAAAACTCCTCGAACACAGGATAGAAGCTGTACGAGAAATCCGGAGTAAGAACAGGCAGGTCGGTGAAAGAGGACTTTTCGAAGAAAGTCTGGAAACAAAGTGCGAGAACTTCGTCCGATCCGTTTCCTGCGAAAACCATCTCGGGTTTGACGCCTTCGACTTCGGCGACAGCTTCCCTGAAAGCCGAAGCGGAAGTGTCCGGATAAAGCCTTAATGTATCGAGATTAAATTCCTTAAGCACATCTCCTGCAAGAGGCGTGGGCGGGTATGGGTTCTCATTGGTGTTAAGCTTTATCACTTTCTGACCGGGCTTCGGCTGTTCGCCTGCGGTGTAGGGAGTGATGCCGTTTATCTTCTTGTTCCAGTATTTACTCATTTATTGTCCTCGAATCTTGATTCGATCGATGCCGCATGGCACGTAAGTCCTTCGCTTCTTGCAAACTTTGCGACGTCTTTGTAGACACCTTCGAGCGATTCCCTGGAGTAGTTGATTACACTCATCTTCTTATAGAAGTCACCTGTGTTCAAAGGCGAGAAAAATCTTGCCGTACCGCTCGTGGGGAGTGTATGGTTGGGCCCTGCAAAGTAATCTCCCAAAGGCTCGGGTGAATACTGTCCGAGAAACACCGCACCGGCGTTATTTATTTTCCCCAAAATCTCCTCCGGGTTTTCGACGCAAAGCTCTAAGTGCTCGGGGGCAAGTTCCTCCGAGAAAGCAATCGCGGTCTCAAGGTCGTCGACATAAATAACCGAGCTGTAGTTCTCCATCGAGCCCTGCAGCTGAACCTGCCTCTCGGCCTTGTCAGATCTCCTGTCAGCGGCATCCAAAATCTTCCTTGCAAGCTCCTCATCCGTTGCGAGGACTATCGCTGACGCCATCTTATCGTGCTCGGCCTGGGCAAGCATATCCGCGGCAACAAACTCAGGGTTCGCAGACTTATCCGCAATGATGATGACCTCGCTAGGACCTGCGAACATATCAATATCAACCTGACCGAACACAAGTCTCTTCGCCGTATTAACGAAGATGTTTCCCGGCCCCACAATCTTATCTACTCTCGGAATGGTCTGCGTCCCGTATGCCATCGCGGCTATCGCCTGCGCGCCTCCGACCTTGTAAAGTTCGGTCGCACCCGCGATGTGAGCTGCGGCCAGAATAACCGGAGCAACGGTTCCGTCACTTCTCGGGGGCGTGCAGAAAACAATCCTTCCGACGCCTGCAACCGAAGCGGGAATTACATCCATCAAAACGGTTGACGGCAACGGTGCCGTGCCGCCCGGGACATACACTCCAGCGACTGCGATGGGTCTTACTTTAACACCTACGTAAGAGCCCTTTCCGACATCCATCGTAAAGCCCTCTTCTCTTTGTCTCTCGTGGAAAGCTCTGATATTGTCTGCGGCCTTGCGCATAACAGCCAAAAGCTCCGGGTCCTGCTTTTCCATTAAAGCAAAAGCGTCATTAATCTCCTGCTCGGTAACCCGCATCTGCGACGCTGTCAAAGTACAACGATCGAACTTTTCCGTGTACTTAAGAACCGCCGCGTCGCCGTTTGTCTTAATATCGTCGATTACTTCGGAAACCGTTGTTATGATGGGACCCAAGTCCATCTTTCCTCTTGCTCCGAGGCTGTCGCACAGCTCCTTTAAATTTTCCTTCGTTCCCTTTACCAGTTTACATTTCATAGAAGCGCCGCCTGTTCCTTGATTTTTTCTATCATAGGGCGAATCTCATCGCTCTTCATCTTCATGGACACTCTGTTAACAACGACTCTCGCCGAGATGTCGGCAACCGTCTCTATAACATCAAGTCCGTTCTCTTTAAGTGTTCTTCCCGACTCCACTATATCAACAATGCAGTCCGCAAGCCCGATCAAGGGGGCAAGCTCAACCGAACCGTTAAGCTTTATAATCTCGACACTCTCGTTCTTGACCCCTTCGAAATACGCTCTCGTGATGTTGGGGTACTTCGTTCCTATTCTCTTATTGGGTATCAAATCAAGTCCGCCGTCAGCAAGTTCCTTAGGACCCGCCACGCACATGCGGCACTTTCCGAATCCTAAGTCCGCGACCTCATAAAGCTGTCTGCCTTCCTCAAGAAGCGTGTCCTTTCCGACAACACCTATATCGGCCGCACCGTACTCGACGTAAGTCGGAACATCCGCGGGTTTTGCCATGATAAATCTCAGATTGCTTTTCTCATCCTGCAGGATAAGCTTTCTGGATTCTTCCTTCGCGAAGGAGCAGTCGTAACCCGCATTTTCGAGAAGCTCGATTGCCTTGGTGGCAAGGCGCCCTTTTGATAAAGCTATCGTAAGCATGTCACTTTACCTCCCCGTCAACGTAAATCGCCGTCATGATGCCAAGCCTCTCCGCATACGAATCAAGCTCCTCAGCGCTTCTTCCTTCTGTATCAAGTATCACGCAGGAGCCTTCGAGGCGCATCGACGAAGCGAGCCTAACCGCTTCACTCCTGGCCTCCTCCTTATACCCGATAACCGCATCCGCCGGTGCGAGACTAAGCTTTAAGCCCTGCCTCATAAGCGCCGTGATCGACAGCGTCAGACTCAGCGAAAAGCCCACGCACTCCATGTCTCTTCCGAACACACCCACGGTATTGTCGTATCTGCCTCCGGATATAACCGGGAAGCCGACCTCGTATGTATAACCTTTGAAAATCATTCCGGTATAGTAGTCGGTACCTCCGAGAAGACCCGCGTCCACGGAAACATATCTGAGGTAATCGTAATCATCGAGGCGGTCAAGAATTTCTCTTAAATTCGAAAGTGCTTCGAGCGCTGTCTTGTCTGTAACCTTCTGCTCGAAGCTGTCGATAATATCGTAAGTTCCGGTAGCGTCGGGAAGCATGAGCAGAAGTTCTTTGTCGCTTCCGGCAAGATTGTTGCTGTCGGCAATCTTCTCGATTGCAACCGAATCCTTAGACTTAATCGCAGTCGTAAGCTTCGCGCAGGTCGCATCATCGAGCCCCAACTGATTTGCAATTCCATCAAAGAGCTTTACCTGACCTATCGATACCTGAAGCTTATCGATACCCGTCTCAAGCGCCGCCGTTATGGCAAGCGCAATAACCTCAGCATCCGCAGCCGCACCTCTTGCGCCCATAAGCTCGACTCCCGCCTGGGTGAATTCATTCTGCTTACCGCCTCCGGCTTCGGCAAAGCGATACATATTCTCTATATAACAAAGTCTTAAAGGAAGATTGCTTTCATCAAAATCTCTTATTCCGGCGGCAAATCTCGCGGCGGGGATAGTTCCGTCGTATCTTGCCGTAAGGAGTCTTCCTTTGCTGTCGGTCATCTTGTAAAGGTTTTCCTCGGCGACAAAACCCGGTTTGCTATAGACATCAAGGTACTCTATACCCGGAGTCTCAATCTCTTTGTAGCCATGGCAAAGGAAAAGCTTTCTTAGCTTATCCTCGGTTTCCTTCTTGAAAGCGCATATCTCCGGAAGTGTGTCGTTAAAGCCGTCCGGAGTATAAAATTTGCCGTTCATATGGTTCTCCTCCATTGCCGCTCTCTTTAGCCGGCTAAAGTATTTTATAAGCCGCCTGACGGTTTGTCAATCCTTCCGGATTATTTATGATACTTACCGCCTTCATTTATCTTAAAGCCCCGGTAAATCTGCTCCATAAGAACAAGTCTTGTCAGAAAATGCGTCATCGTTATGTTGCCGAGACAAATCTTTCTTGAAGCCCTTTGCCTGACCCTCTCATCGATGCCGTTACTGCCGCCTATTACTATCGTGAGGTTGGCCCCGCCCTTCTCAAGATCTGTTATAAGCGCGGACGAGAACTCCTCCGAAGTTAAAAGCTTACCGTGAAGGTCCATGACCCAGACCATTTCTCCCGGTTTTATTCGCGAGAGAATCTTGTCGCCTTCTGCCTCAAGGCCCTTGTTCACGGGGATTGAATCGGGCGAGCTCGGGAGCTCCTCAATCTCGACTACCGCATAAGGCGAGATGCGTTTTTTATACTCGTCGATTCCTTGCAAAAGCCACTTATCTCTTATTTTCCCGGGACCTAAAATTCTTATCTTCATTCGATTACCATCGCCTCCGTCGGGCAGTATCGATGAGCGGTACGAAGGAAATAATCCTCGCCCTTTGTAAGTCCAAACGAACTTAAATACTCCGTCACAGTGGTCTCTGCTTTCTCAGGGGTGTTGTTGTTCTCGGATAAGTGTCCCAGAATAAAATTCCTCGTGCCGTTATCAATAAGAAATTTCATAGTCTCGGCACAATCATCGTTGCTTAAATGTCCGCCGTCGCCTGCAATTCTTATCTTAAGAGACTCAGGGTAGTCTCCGTACGCAAGCATCCTTCTGTCATAGTTGGATTCAATCAGAATTCCGTCGACACCTTTTGCAAAGTCCTTTAATTGCTCTGTCATGTACCCGACATCGGTCATTATCATGATCTCTTTTTTACCGGATAAAATCTTGTAGCAAACAGAACCATCCGCGTCGTGAGGCGTTGGCGTGCAGATTACGCTGATGCCGTCCCCTGCCTCGACCTTTTCGCCGGGGGTTATCACAAGATCGGGCGTCAAAAGATGAGGCTTCCTGAAAAGCTTTTTTATCGACCTGAAGGTCTGCTCCGTCGCATATAATTTTGTGGGATATTTTCTTACAAAAACGTCGAGCCCGCTTACGTGGTCCGAGTGCGAATGCGTTATAAAAACCGCGTCTATGTCTTCGGGTTTTGTGCCGACCTCGGTAAGTGCCGTCACGATTGCCTTGCAGTTACGACCGGCGTCGATAAGTATATTTGTACTGCCTGTGCGTACTAAGGTGCAATTCCCGCTGCTTCCTGAAAATAACGGGATGAGCTCCATATTAAGCCTCGGTGTCGTCGTAGAAAGTTACGTCCTCGGCAAGCTCGATGTCAGCTCCGAGCCCCTTGAGTTTATCAACTATCTTCTCATAGCCGCGGTCAATCTTTCTCGCGTCTCCTATATAGCTTGTACCATCAGCCGCAAGCGCCGCACAAACAAGCGCCGCACCGGCACGAAGATCGGGAGCCTTAACCTGGGCCGCATTGAATTTCTCTATTCCGTTTACAAGCGCAATATGATCGAAAATACTTATATTGGCGCCCATACGTGTAAGCTCGGGAATGTACTGGTATCTGTTCTCCCACACGTCCTCATCCATCTTACTCTGACCCTTCGACAAGGACAGCAATACAACTGTCTGAGGCTGCAGGTCCGTCGGGAATCCCGGGTACGGAGCGGTCTTAACGTTGGTGCCCCATATCTCTTCTTCCGGATCTTTATAGACTCGAAGGAAATCATCTCCCTCTTCAATCGTATATCCCATCTCACGCATCTTCGAAGACAAGGGATCCATGTGAGTCGGAATTATATTATGTATCGTGACATCTCCGCCCGTTACGGCAGCGGCTATCATGTAAGTTCCGGCCTCAATCTGATCGGGAATGATGGAATATGTGAAGTTTCCGGGAAGCGAGGGAACTCCCGTAATCTTAATAGTATCAGTACCTGCACCCTTTATGTGTGCGCCCATGGCATTAAGGAAGTTTGCAACGTCTACGATGTGAGGCTCTTTGGCTGCGTTAACAATCGTCGTCTTGCCCTGAGCTTTTGCCGCCGCAAGCATAACGTTAATCGTCGCACCCACGCTTACTATATCAAGGAATATCTTTGCTCCGTGCAAAGGATCTGCCTTAAGCGTGATGATACCACCGTTGATGTTTCTCCAGTCCGCACCCTTTGCGCCCATAAGACGGAAAGCCTTCAAGTGCAGATCGATGGGGCGCTGACCGAAGTCGCAGCCACCCGGCATACGAAGAGATGCCTTGCCGCACCTTGCAAGAAGGGCGCCGAGCAGATAGTAAGATGCTCTTATCTTGGAGACCCCGGGCTCTGTCGCTTCGTAAGTGTTAATCTCTCGCGGGTCAATATCAAGCGTAAGCGAACCCTCGGGGCTGACTGTCGTTACAATCTTCGCTCCTATGGATTCACAAATCTTAATCATTACATGAACGTCCGATATATCCGGGACATTTTCAAGCGTACACGTGCCGTCAATCATCATGGCCGCCGCAAGAATACCGAGTACCGCATTCTTGCTTCCGCTTATGTTGACATCTCCTTTAAGGGGAGTGCCGCCTGTTATTTTATATGCATATGAAGCCAATGCTTTTATTTTCCTTCCGTCTCATCGAGAACCTGCTTTACGGCAGATTTGATTTCGGTCTCATTATTATCTTCGCTTACAGCCGTCAAGTCAAGAAACAGACTGCCCTTCTTTTTGCGCTTTGAAGTCGTATTTTTCTTATAAGTTCCCGAAGGATGTACGGTTACGGCTTCCTTTTGGGAGCGTGTTTCCTGCGCACCCGAAGGCACCGCTCTGGGCAAAATCTGCTGCGTGAGAATTGCCTTTGCCTCCTCGCGTCTGATTTTATCTTCCTCTTCCTGCGTTCGGCGTAAAACCTCTTCTTCGCTTTCCACTGCGGGTTCGTCGCTTACGTCATCTTCCGTTTCCGGGGCGGCATCTTCTTCAATATCAAGCCCAATCGGCACCTCATCTTCAACCTCTTCCCCGTCCATCATATCCGGGTCTATGAACGTAAGCTCATCCACAAGCTCCAGGTACCTCTCCTCGCCCATCGCGCTTATAAGCTGCGCGAGCTTTTTATCCCTCAAAGTCTTCTCTCCGGATGGGATTTCCTCGTACTGGTTCACGGTCTCCATCAGGTCGTCGTAGCCCATTGACTTCACGGCCTCAACAGCATGAAGCGCGATAAAATCCGCCGCCGTCGTGTAATACGTGTTGCCGCTGATAACGCCGCTCTTGGCGTCCTCGTATATATTTTCGAAAAGCCCCGCCGCGAGGGGTAAAACCACGGTAAAAGACGACCCCTGTCCGGGCTCGGACGACACTGTAATCGAACCGTCGTGCATGTTGACAATGTCCCTTACAATTGAAAGTCCGATTCCCGTTCCGCCCGCGTCACGCGAACCGGAATTGTCCACACGGAAAAATCTCTCGAACAGATATCTCTGATCTTCCTGCGACACGCCTCTGCCGTTATCGGAAACTTCGATTGCTATACGGTCATCAATCGGAGAAACCTTTATATCAACGGCATCAGCCTCTGTCTTTCCTTCGTAGCCGCTGTACTTAATGGCATTTGTCAGAAGATTGATTATTACTCTCATAAGAAGGTTAGAATTACCAAACACCAGAGGATAGTACATATTCTCGGGGACCGTAATCGTGACCTTGTCTCTTCCGGGGTACTCAGATACCGCCGACACCGCGTTGTTTATAATCTCTCCCACATCGACGATTGTCATGGGAACCGCATCCTGGCACATTGACAGTGTAAGAAAATCCTGGACTATATCCTGCATGCGAATAGCATTCGACACAATTCTCGTGCCCCACTTCTTAATCTCATCGTACTCGGGCATGTTATCTGGCGTTATATTGTTTACAAAGAATTCCGATGCACGGATAACCGTAAGCGGAGTCTTCAATTCATGCGATACGTTTGCCGCAAGATCCTTCTGACGTCTCTCGTCATCTTTAATCTGCGTGATGTCATCGACAATTACGATATCGAGTCTGTCGCCGTCATACTTTCTGTGAAGAATTTTTATCTCGAATATTTTGCCGTCATTGTTGTAATTAACTCTGATGGCTCCGTCCGAGCTGTCCAGGTTCAAAAGATAATCCGACTTCAGATGATTTTCCTGCTCGAATTTATCCAAGAAATCCTCGATTGTGGGGGGAACGCCTTCCTTCAGGAACCCCGGCATATTTTCTATGGTTTTATTATTATATATGACACCTGTGGAATTATAAGTAATTACACCGAGCCCGACGTTATCGATAATCGAAGCTCTGACCTCACCTTGATACTCGAGCTTCTTTATAACCTGCGATACTTTCTCGTCCGCGGACTTGTTATAAACATTGTTGCCGACCATATACCCGATTCCGAGTCCTAAGAAAACGAGTATAAACACGCCAACAACACACAGCGCAAAATGCGATGTGACGAATGCAATCATATATTAAATTCCTCAGTCGAACTTCTTCGGGAAATAATAACCGGAACCGCGTCTAGTAAGAATATACTTGTAATTTGTCTGGTTCGGCTCAATCTTCTTTCTCGTTCTTCTCACAGTAACGTCAACTGTCCTTACATCCCCCGAAAAGGCGTAATTCCAAACTCTCTCAAGCAGCTCATCTCTTGAACAAACTCTGCCTGCATTCTGCTCCAAGTACTGAACAAGCTTAAACTCATTGGATGTTAAATCGCAGTTGTTGCCGTTAACGTAAACCTGCTGCTCGTTATAATCGATAACAAGCTCGCCGTCGCAGTATATGTGCTTGGAATTATCTGTCTTCTCGTTAGAAGAAGTTCTCGATGATCTCCGAAGAAGTGTCTTAACTCTCTCCACAAGAAGTGCGGGATCGAAGGGCTTGGGCATATAATCATCAGCCCCTCTTCTTAAGGCCTCAACCTGATACACGGTAAGGGAGCCCTTGGCTGTAAGGAAAAGAATCGGAATATCGGAACCTTCCTTTCTTAAATCCTCGGTAAACTGCAGTCCCGTATAACCGGGCATCATCCAGTCAAGAATAAGAAGGTCGGGATTTTTCTCGACCGCCATCTTATAACCTTCCTTCGCATCGGTAGCAGATATAGTTTCAAAGCCGAAGCTTCCCAAAACGTCTGTCACGGATGACACAATCTGGGGTTCATCATCAACAATTAAAATCTTAGCCATATACCACTTTTCTCCCCGAAATTCGAAACAATTTGTAACAATACAGTTTATGTTAACAATAAAAAAAATTTATGGCAATAATTTTACCAATAAAAAGAAGCCTTCCACGTTTAGCGTGAAAGGCTTCATTTAAACCGGCAGCAACCTATCTTCCCGGACCGTTACCAGTCGAGTATTGTCGGCAGACGAGAGCTTAACTTCTGTGTTCGGAATGGGAACAGGTGTG
>Ga0065711_1000050_pt1 | contig 119609 bp, 55 predicted proteins | sample Hoacrofraction12_FD_59098 | JGI IMG/M metagenome (GOLD analysis project Ga0065711, IMG submission 59098) | Hoatzin crop microbial communities from Cojedes, Venezuela - Epithelial fraction 12 v2 (version 2) | ecosystem: Host-associated > Birds > Digestive system > Esophagus > Crop | place... | reverse complement strand
TTTATTAAAGTTTGCAGTCTTTCATAGTGCTTATACAATGGCCCCTGTTGTGAATGGCATCCAAGAGAAATCTCTGGAGGTCTCTATAATAGCAGTAATAAATAATATCTAACTTGAGTCAGATGGAGACTACTGACTTGTCCCCTCACTGTTCAAAACCCTGACAATTGGAGATCTTTTTCCTACAAGCTTAGGGGAAAAAACCACCTAGAGCTGCCGGTAGCTCTGTCTTCTGACCCAGTGGTAAAAAAACATTGCTGGTGAGAGCAGGCTAGCCAGAGGAAAGATGTCCCCAATGTGTTCAATGGGAACATAAGGAGATAGCGACCCTTGGAAGGAGACAGTTAAGAAACTTGTTAGAAAGTGACTGAACAGTTTCGGAAATGGTCTCACATACTTGTGGTTTCTAAGAAACGTTATCTTTTTGTGTAAAAATTATGTGCGTGGAAGTATCCATATTTAGGCAAGACATGAGATGTTGGTTGTGATTTTAATTAAAAAGTTTCAGTTTCATTTTGGAGCTCTGCATGGGTGATCTATTTTTTTTTTTAAGGTATTTTACAAGGCAGACCAAAGACATTTTCAATGTGATTTCTCCTAGTTGCCTTGTGTTCAAGAAAAATGATGGAGATAGGAGGAAGTAATGTTATATTTGGGACTTCTTCAGCAATACATATCTTTTTGCTTAAGTAACGACTATTTTTGGTATAGATGTGATTAAATACTAATGAATGTGAGAATCAATAAATAAGAAAAAATTTGCAGCAACATGAAACTACTGAGGATATTATCTGATGAATGGTTTCTACAACATGATATAAAGAACAGAGAGAAAAAGAGCACTAGTTAACAATAATGTTTAGCATCAGTCTGAATGGAAGTAGACCAGAGAGAATGATTTTGTACCAGCTGGACTTTGGATGAAGTTTTAGTTGTATAGAAACAAAGAAAGCAATTTGCTGTGGAACTGTATAACGAGCAACCAAGCAGAGTTAATGATGTCTTCTTGGATGGGGCAAAGAGGAGAAAGAGTTGAAGATGACACCAAGATTGAACCCAGGGGTTTTGTGACTTTGAGGGGACAAATACTAGAGCTATTGACAGAGGCAGTGAAGAGAGGGAAAATGAAAAATTTGGAAAAAGATAATAAACAACCACTTCAGCTCATGTTAATTGGTATATGCTCTGTTGACTTCACTCACAGCAGTTGAGGATATGGCCTGTTGAGTTCAGTGTTAATCATAAGTTTGAGTTGGCAGGGAGATCTCAGGATTCAATCTCAGCAAAAACAGGCAGAGATGAAAGACTGAGGTTAAAGATCCCGAATTCTTGCAAGTTGCCCTATATCTTGGTTCATTGAGTTGTGATGGCAGCTTAGGGAAGATGAGTTAGCTATACAAAAGTCAAATAGAAAAAACCTGGGAGAGCTGGAAAGAGAACAGGAAAAGAAAGAAGAAGAAATGCACCAAAAAGGCCAAAGAAAGGTTAAAAAGAAGAAAAAGCAACTGGGGCTTTGAAAAGCAAGGTATCTGAAAGAATTGTAATAGTGAGGTTAGTTGTAAAAGGAAAGCATACGAATAAACCAAGAGGAAAATGAAAAATAAAGGGTTTTTTTCACTCAGTTTAATGGAAAGCAGATAAACATATTACTTCTGAGGCAAATATAATGTATTATAGAAAGCAATTGGAATATAATAAAAATTACTTCAAATAATTCTCATTTTCAGGGAGATGTTAGGATATATAAAGGTTGTATTTTCTCAGTAATGTATGTTTTTGACTTCAGAGTTCAGAGGTTAACATGTTTCAGTGTCTTTTGTCCTTTGTTGTATTTACCTACAGAAAACACCACATATGCTGAAAATTTGTTAATAGATTGACTTTACATTTAAATGATTGCATTTAGGCAAAGTGTAAAGAAATCAAAAAGGTTGCAAGAGTTTAGGAGAATATTGATTCAAATTATTTGCCTTTTGCTAGGTAGTTTTCTTTCTTTGTATGAAAATATAGATCAGTAAGCAAATATATGTGATATATATGTTTGTCATATATTTTCCCAAGGGTTGTAACATGGCATTATAGTCTTCAGATTGGTTTTAATGTCTAAATAAATTCTTTAATTAAATGGAGCTCTTTTTTATTTAAAGCTGTCTTTTGGGGAGATATTGCCTTAGATGATGAAGACTTAAAAATCTTTCAAATTGACAGGACGATTGACCTTACGCAGCACTCCAACGAAAGACTTGGCCATAACACAGGTATGGTATTTCAACCTTGTTTTAACTTATTTTTCGTGTTATATACTTCTGCATAGAAGGCAATCTCTGTTTTAGATGTAGAAAGTGAGTATAATGTTTTGGGTAATATTAGTTTACAGTTTAAAATGTTATTAAGCAGTGAGTATAAATTTGTTTTAGGGAAAGAAAGAGAAAACCCAAAATTTTTATTTTATTCTGGCATTTGTGATTAAAAATATCTTGTTGAACTGAAGAGCAGAAGCAAGTAGGAACCGTAAGTCCACTCTGCAGGTGGTTGTGTCGGAAACGAAATTGTACAAAGCTTTGATTTTGCCACTAAAAGTTCCAAATAGCAGAGCCCAAATGCCCTGTGGAGAACATATATGGAATCCTGGAGGTGAGACTGGGAATCCCTTTTTGCTCTGTTTTTCAGTTCCATCCAGATATGTATGCAGATCTAGAAGCAAGAACATGTCATCCTTGCTAGAATTTGCCTTGTCTAAAAAACAACCATTTATCTGATGTTATAATATATGTTTATTTGCTATTATTAACATACATTGCATTAGTGCCAGAAGCTGCAATCTGATTAACACAGGCAGTTGGACATTCAGACAGATAAAGAGGTTTGATTTATGTGTAAATATATGTGTGTGTGTGTGTGAGAGAGAGAGAGAAAACATAATCCATGTGTAAGTGGATATCCATCTAATGTCTAAAAATATCTACGCTTTCAAGCTCTGATTTGTAAATTCATAGCTGAGAATTTGTAAACTTTCTGGTTACGGTACCAAAAAAGCCAAGTTACTTAGGAGAAGTGTGAAATAAGCGCTATTAGAAAATGTGTGAATGCATAATTGAAATACATTTTCAATTAAGCATGCTCTGTATGTTCCTGAACAGAGCTGCTATTCACTTGATGATTCCTGATACGTAGAAATTAGGATCACTTTGAGAAAAGATCAGAAATTTTTTTTCAGACCAAAGAAGCAGTTTTCAGTTTAATCTTTCAGTATTGATATACTTAAAATATTTTTACTCTTCCTAGTTAGATGTTGTGATTAGACTTTTTTGATAACAACTTGAAAGTGTATTTTATCTTCTTTTAAAGCCACTTGTTTTCTCAAGGCAGAAACACCTTTGATCATTTCTAGCTCAAGATTGGATTTTAAAATGTTTATAGAGTCAGCGATTTCCCTGCCCCCTTCCCCCTAACAAATAGTTTTAATTGGCTTTGAAGGTATTTCAGGTGCTAGTTTTGCTGACAAAACGTAGAGATCAAGGTCATTCATTTCCCCTTGAAGTGGATGCAGTCAAGTGATTTCTTTGACTGACTTTCCTTTTTCTTCTTGCTTTTCTTTTTTTTTCTTTTTAACTGCACAGTTGTTTTTTTTTTGTCAATTGCCACAGAAAGAATATACATTTCTAAGCTGTTTTTTAATAATTTTTAATGTTCTGTTATTTAATTTTCTTTCCTCACCTGTCTTGAGATTTGTGCATTCTCTTTTCCTGTGGACAGTGTCCTATTCAGGATATTGAGTGATCCTGGTGAGGATTACTAATGCATTTGGATCAAATTTTTCTACCTTTATCACACAAGAGGAATCAATGCAAATGCAATGGTCAGTGGGGCTGGACTTTGGAAAACAAACTCTGCTGAAGTTAATAATCTTGTAACAGCTCTTGGTGAACCCACAACATTCTTGATTTTTATAAAAACAGAGTTGGAGAACTCAATTTTAATATTTACATATGTAATTATTTTTCTAAAGTTATGGCATTTTGATACATAAACTAGGAGTTTAACCTGGTTTTGCAAACTGCACAGCCTTGTGTACTTTTTTTCCTCTGACTTCCAGAAAAGTAAGTTGCCAACAACTAACTATTTGATATTAGGTAGCAACTGGAAAAGGAACATAGAATGTCTGTAAAATACAAAACACATGAATATTTTACCTTAGTTATTGATACAATGACAATAAAATACAAGCTTGATTTCTGAGCAGTTTCTGTTGTTGACCTTCACAAACTAAAGCTGATGTCAGGTAGAAGGGTTAGGTAGTTGGGTGTAAACCATCAAGAATTGCGGAGTCACATTTTTTCATTGCAGCTACTAATTAGATATCCTGAGGCTCACAGGCTCTGATTGACATTATGTGACTACTCCTTTTGGTGAGGATTATCTGCCTGGATTTGCTGGGTCAGATACTTAATCTGTGAGTTTCTCAGAGTGTGGCTCTGTCATTTTGTCCAAGCAATACGCATAATCATTGTAAACAGAAGAAATAGCAAAGCTGATAAAATTGTTATGTACACATTATTGTGAGTCCAAACTGCCAGAAGTATCCTCCTTCTGCTGCTCAAAGTATGAGAAGATGCAGCAAATATGATTTTTTTTTTTTTTTAAACTTTTTTGGAGTGTGGCTTGGCAAGGCTGTATGTTGTTCATATAAGACAAATTAGTTACGCGAGGTACTTTTTCTTCCGTTTTTCACTAGATGGAATACACAGGCTGTGTTAACCCAGAAATGATAGCTCAATATTTTTTTCTAGAAATAGTTACAGTGCAATAGTTTCTTTAAGTAAATAATGGATTCTTTGGGTTTTCTGTTACATCTGTGACAGTTGACGCTTTTAAGGATATTTTAATATTTGTTTGGAATCTTTAGCTATGTGCTTTTTTTATAAGATGAATGTGAACACGAGAGGCAATTACATTCATGATGATCAATACAAGGAATGGAATTGTTATGTTCTCTGTAGTGTATATTATAGTTACCATGTAACTTGTTGGGAAGGAATGTGTTAGATTATTACCTCATCTATCTAAAATGTTTTAAAAAATTTGGAAAATTTTTCTCAAGGGAGCTAGCAACTATGTAACAGTGTAATCCATATAATTAGGCACATTGTTATTCACTGAGCAGCCACACAAACTCACTTGCCTTATATGGAATTTTCTCATCTCTGTTATGATTTTGTTGCTATTTAATAAATATACTTTCCACATATATATTGAAAGGTTTTATGGGAAGTTGGGAAAGCCTTTTTAGTGGTGGTTGGAGGTTTCAGTGGTCCTTTTATTTCTATCTTTTTACTTTTGCTGTTGCGAAAGTCTTTTGAAAGCTCTCTTGTCCTGTAACAGATGTTGAATTTTAAAATACAACCTGATACAAACTTCTGAAGATCACAAAACTTTCTGAACAGTTGTGAGTGATTTATTGACTAGTACAGTACTATCAGAGCTCTTTCTTCTGATTTGCTGGTGTTTGCAAAGACACTTGCATTCACAAAAAGATTATATGTGAAGGGAGTATGTGGCTGATGTGCGGAGTAAGAATAAAAATGTTTTGTATTTCTGTTAAAGGCGCGGTAAATGTTAAAATCAGCTACTTAATAGCTTAGTTTTTCTTGCTTATTGATTGCTGAAATGACACAGATATATATATGCCTGCAAGGTCTTGCTGCAATGTACACTGGCATGTGATGTTTCAAAGCCTTTAGAGTGCATTGACATCTAGTTGACATCTAGTTGCATGCTGACAAAGAAAACAAAATCTTTTGTGGTAAAATCAGCCAGATTAAGTTTATATCAGTTTTGCTGTTTTTTCCAATAGAACTTTGGAGTGTTTTCTTTCCCTCTTTCCCCTCCCTTGAAATGAGAAGATTATGGCATGCATTCAGGAAATTTCTGAGAAAGTAAGGCTTTTAGCTGTCAATCAATATGGCTCTGAGGATGTCAAGGTCACCAGGAAGAAAAAAAGCTCCAAATAATAATTAGATGATGTAATTGTCATGACTTGTCTGAATAACAAAGACGTGTTGGCTTACATTCTGGAATGCATATTAGAAAAGTTTTCAGCTAAAAATGTGTTTTTACTTCATCATCAAGAATATTTGAAGAATTTGTATATAAGATATTGACGAATGCTAAACTAAGACGTTGCACTTATTATGGGGTATTTTCTAATCTCTCCAGGCTATATAGTTGCTGTAGGTGTAAGATTCTACGTTTTTAACTTTAGTAAAATTCCTTTTTTTTTCCCCCTCCCTTTTCTTTTTAAAGGTGGCTTTGGAGAGCATGGAATTTCAAAAAAACGAGGTGCCCTCTATCAGCTTATAGACAGGATAAGAAGATTTGGCTCTGGTATTTTCTCTGTTTAAATTAGCAGGTTGCCTGATGTGATAATGTGTCATGAACATTAATGATGGTATTACTTTAATGCTTTAAAGCCTTTCTGTATTACTGTTGGGATAAACAAACTATAAAATAAATAATGCAAGAATCGCAATGAAGAGATAGTTCTTTGTCACATTCTCTTACAGTTCTATTTTCAGCATCAAATCTAGAAGCTACAATTCGTAGTTTTAAATCTCATATTAATAATTCCTTAGTTTTTTTGTATGGCTGTGTTCACAGTTATCAGTTCAACTGATATCAGTACAATGTCTTTTCAGTACGGGTAGGCTATGCTGCCTAGCTGCTAATTTTATGGGTTTTTGTCTGGATCTGGTTGGGGCATTCTGATGATTCATACTGTGTTTGAGGCATTTATGGTGTGTCATACCGAACAACACATTTTTATATTAATCGTACTCTTGTCCAGTATGAACATAGTTGAATGCAGCAGTCTATATATTATGGAATCCCCATTAATACTGGCTCAGTTTACTCACCATATTTGATGCAAGGAGATGTCACGTTAATGTCATGAAACCTTAACCACAAAAATGAAAATACGTGAAACTCCATTGTAATCACACCACATTATATCTAAATGCATCATTGCATATCTTGTAACACTAACCAGAGCACAGTAACCACCTTTGCAGATGTGCTCTGCTATATAATCTTCATTCTTTATAGGAAAAATACAATTTTAGTATTGCATAAATGCTGTCATCCTTTGTATGTAATTTCTTACTTCTGGTTCAAGGAAAAGATGATAAAAATAATTTTGAATGGTAAAACATCTATATTAACATGTGCTGTGGTTCAGTAATGACTGCATATTAAGTGTAACAATAGGTTTTCTCCAAAGTTTCTACCTGTGTGTGGACTGTTGTGTAATTATCNTTTGCACCCTTATTTAATTACAGGAATGAGTTATTTGCTTTACCTGAGTGATTTTTTTAAATCTAGAAATTTCCTATATAATTCCTGGTATAATTTAGGTTATGTGTTAGTTATTATAAAGGCAGGCTTATCTTGCCTATCAAGAGCTTTCTCCCTGCCTTGTGCTGTAGTTTCTTCCCTTTGTTCCTTCTGCTGCGCTCCCAGCCCTGGGGCTATGCCAGGGTAAGGTACCATGATCCTGCCCTGGAGTCCTCCCTGATTCTGACCTAGCCATTAACACTTAGGTGGAACTGGTATCATGGGGGCTGCTCACAGAGGGAAGGTGTACTCTTCAATGAGGAATAAAACTTCAACCCCACTGAGCAGGATTTGTTGACTGCATTTCAAGTGATCCATTTTAATCAGCTGCCCTGATGTCCATACTAACTTACAATTGCTTTAGAAGAAGCACCTGTTAAGGTGTGCAAGTCCTTGTCTAACTATCTTTATCCTCTTCTGTTGTCACAGAAAGTGTTGGCTGGTTTGGGTAAGATTTGCCTCTAATGGTGGCAACACCTCTGAAAACAGTAGACATTTTTTGGTCTCGTAAAGACATTCCAGCCGTGAGTTATGCTTATCCATAGGGTTTCAAAAGCTCATTTATGAAAAATGTATATTTGCATTCTGAAGTGTTGTAGGATTATTATCAAAACTAAAGTCATATTTTCATCTGAAAATGTATCTACTGTTAATAGCTACAGGTAATGGAGATCGGACTTTTTTCACGTGTATACAACTTTGAAAATAATTTATCTATTTTTTTGCTTGTAATTCTTGATAATAAAAGCCAATCTAATACTTTAAGGACTTCTTTCTGTCCACTACTTTAATGGTGGTCATGCACTTGCTTTTTCCAGATGTTGCAATAAAAACGAAAGGGACAGTGAATGCCGTGATTACTTTGGGTCTGTCCAAAGCCTTTCTGTCTTTGCTGGAAAAATCTTGGTTTATTGAAAAAAATACATAGTGAGAGTGATTTTTTGTTATTATTATTATTATTATTGAGATAATTTAGATGAAAATATGCAATATGTCTTCAAGCTGATAAATATATGTGCAAATTGTTACAGTAGGTATGTTTGGAAAATGAAGATTTAGTCTCTTCATTTCAAGCTTTTCTCAGAAAACCAAGTAATGATAGACTGTTGCGTAACAGCAATGTCTTCGTTCTAAAGAGTGTAAAGAAATAATCTCACTTTGACCTGCTGGAAAATAATTATTCTCTTTTTTGTGTGTGTGCGTGATCTCATTCAGTGTTTTAATTACCATTACAGGCTTTGAGCAAAATAATACAACTAAAGGAAGAACTACTGTAAAATTCTCAGGGAAAAATGAGAAAAACCGATTTCCCAGAGCTGCTACATCACGAACAGAAAGAATATGGCCAGGGGGGGTCATTCCTTATGTAATAGGTGGAAATTTCACTGGTAAGCTTTGTGCTTTGAATGGGGAGAAGAAATATGATTTTTTTTAATTGCACCCTCTCTCCCCCCCTTTTTTTTAAAGTCAAGTCGTACTATGGAATTCAATAGAAGGGTTTCCGTTGGATCAGGCCTGAAGTACATCTGTTCTGAAAATAATAGTCATGCTTCAAAAAAATTGTTCCCAAAGGCAAGCTACAGTATAAAAATGTATAACTGTGTTTTAGAAATGGAAGGCTCTTTTTCTTTGCCTGATATTTCTTGTTACATGTTTGTTTTCAAGAGCCTAAGTAACAGAATGTCATGAAATCTGTTTTTTAAAAATTGCAGGATGTTTAGCACAAGAATAGAACTACTTTAACTGGTGTGACGTATTCTGCTGAACTGATTTCAATGAAAAAACTGACTCAAATGCATCTTGTAATTCCTCAGTTTGGTTTTCAGAAGGGTACACACAGACATTCTATATGACAAGAAGAAAGACTGACTTCAAAATATGTAGAATTCTTAGAAGAAAACTGTAGAAAAAGTTTAAAACATTTGTTATCCTGAAAAATGTAAATGGGTCAATTCAATATCAGTATGGATGCTGGAGATAATTTAAAAAAAAGAGGAGGGAGAAAAGCAAAGATGGATGGGAAAAGATATGTAATAGCATCTTATTTATTGCGCACAATAATACAGGGAACGAGAAGAAACATGCAAATGCTCACACATTGTATGTGTGTGGAGACATCAAAGCCATTCCTTTCAAACTGACAGCTACAGTCAAACTTTGAGTTTGTGTAATTACATAGTACTATACCAAATGTGACCTTTGCTTTAGGATTACCATCTTCTGAAATTATGGTAGTAAACTAAATGAAAGCATATCATGTTAAACATTTTACCTTTTTCATAATGAAAAATAAATTCTAAACCTTGGCAAACATTGCTTAAAGATAAAAGAAAAGGTCAAGATGGGATGAAATAACCTTTAATATTTAGGATCCTGACATGATTTGAACTTGCTGTTTTTATGAACTTTGAGGTTTTGTTGTTTTTAAGTTTAAACAAGTTTGTTTTGTTGTTTTTTAAAAATTATCCTGTGCTGTAACATGCATCTTTGCAAATATCTGCAAGTTGGATGCCTTTCTGTTAGCGAATTCATGGCAGATAGTAGTGTTCTTTGTGGATTTCTAGCTCAGAAGTAATACAGCTATATTCTTAGACACTGCCTCTAAATTAATAAGCCTTGTTTTTTGTCAGGCAATGAAATTATGTAGCTACGCTACCTGAAGTACTGTGTACTAGCTGGCTTTGTGTTCTGTGGTGAATGCTGGCCTTGCTGCTTCTGCATCCAGAGTATAGTTTTGATTGTTTCTGAATGCGTTTCTCATTTTTAAAAGAAGTGTGCAGGTATGCTTAGTATTGTACGAAACTAAGAATTTTCCCCTTTTGGTGGATCATTTGGTTTCTGAAAGGTTTTGATGCAAAGAAGTGGAGACTGGTCCCTGTTCAAGACCGAATTATTAAAATCAAATGCCTTGACTGGTGTGCCTGTTTACACGGCTTAGGTTAAATAGGTCTCCAGATTTGAAGGCTGTAGGAATTTCTTTTTTTTTTCTTCTGGGTAGATAGCTAGGATCCAGGGTTCCTCAATTTTCTTTCTTATTTTTTTCTTTTTCTTTCCTTTTTTTCCCCCCACTGTGGTCCACTTGAGAGTTTCATCTGGGAAAATCGCTTAGCAAATATTATGCTAATGCAGGCACATGAACAACACTAAATTTCTGTTGCTGTTTTCCTCTGGTGTAACACAGCCGTGCTTTTTATTGGATGTTTTGTGTTTGCTAGAGTGTGTCGGGCAGTATTGGTGCCCTTGCAGGCAGATACACTGTGATGAGATGACGGCCTGAATATCCCTGAAATCTGGCAGTAGATGGGACTGCTGGGACACAGGAGTTCATGATCCAGTGACTGCTTACAGGCCTATATTCCTTGTATTGAAATCTCATTTTAAGGAACAAGACACAGTTAGAGAAGTCTCCTGTCTGATCTCATACAATTATTCTTTCAGGCACCCAGCGCGCCATGTTCAAACAGGCTATGCGGCACTGGGAAAAGTACACGTGTGTTACATTTATTGAACGAAGTGATGAAGAAAGTTATATTGTATTTACATACAGACCATGTGGGTAAGTGAGTATGCATGGTAACAGACACTTGTGCTTTCAGTGTTTGGCCGTGTTTGTCCACTTTGCAGTTATCGGTGAATATATACTTCACAGGAAAATGAATAGATCATTACTGCATTTAAATGATGCCTGTGTTCTGCTTGGCTTTGGGTTCATTGAAAGCAGTGTGTATAGTAACTTTTGGAAGTTATGCCTCTTGTCTATTTGTAGATAAAATGACCTTGCTATATATACATAAATATGAGACTTTTTTGTTTGGCGTTCTGTCATGCTTTTAATATATGTATAGTTCTAAAGGTATTTCAGGCTTATTGTTTGTTTATTCTTAGTTTTCTCCATGTTGCGTGTTTACTGTTGCATTATGGATGGACATCTATCCCATATTTATTTTTCAGCTTAATTACTGTTAATTGTAATTTTAATTCTCATATTGTTGGACTATCCTTGCTCAGATTTGTTTATGTTATGTCAATTCATGACTGTTTTGCAAACTCCTCCTTCCAGATCACTGATGTGTAAATGTGAACAAAAGAAGTTCGATTACTCTTCAGTGCAGCTTTCCATTAATCACCATGTTCTGTCTTCAGCTATTTCTGCTCACAAATGCCTCAGTCAGCTATGTTTCTTATTTATTCCACTCAGAATTCTTAATTTTATACAGTGGTCAGTGGCATTCCTGAGTGCACCATGTTCATTTTCTGCGTACGCTACCTGTGGAAATACTGTGCTTCTGATAGTCACCTTCTGTTTGGGCTGTAGCCTCCACAGTGAACAGCACATTGTCTTCCTGACTTTCTGATCATTGACCACTTTGCATGCCTACTTTTGCATTTTTGTGGGATAGGGTTGTGAAAAGAAGCTTTGGGATCTGCTTGTGTTGTAGGAATGATCCTGAATGTACTTAATTATAGCCCATAAAATTACATGTAGACTTATTTGCTTATATTACCCCGACGTTCTTCTTAAGGCATAGGACAACGTAATAAAACCCACTTAGGCTATTTTAAGAAAGGCATCACCTTTTCCTTGGAAAGTCTCTGAGCCACAGATGCTTGCAATCAGGGAACTTATTCTGTGGGAGCACCTGTGAACTTACCTGTCATGTTCTTGTGCTCCTGTAGGTCTGCTGTAGACCCCTGTGAGAAGCAGTGCCAAATGCAATGGACTTCTGTTCTGACCTAGCATGGCTATTACTTTAGTTAATGATGCAACCTGTAAGGTAGGATTCAGGGATACTGACATATAGCTGGAAGAGAAATGGGAAACAGAGGATAATCGTGACTGTTCCCTGCACTCACAGAGGTAGAAAGCAATGTGAATTTGAATGGAAGAGTGTGAAAGATATAAGTGGTCTCAGGCACTTTAGAAAGAAAAGTATGGGGATATCTACAGAGACCTTGGTTTTGTGAAAAGTGAATTCTACAAAGTGCCAAATGACACAAAATCTCTCCAGCCAAAGCACTGCTCCTTAGGCTGGTTGATGATTCAGGAGATCAAGTCACTTTAGGGTGAAGGCTGGATTATAACAAATTTGAACCAGAAGGTAGGAATATAGTCAGTATCTACCTTCAAAGTCACCATTATCCTTTACAGTTAATGTTATTTTATTGGTGGGTACTTTACAAATTACTAATAATTTACAAAGGCTGTAACAAGTTTAAAATAAAAACAAGGAAGAGTGTGGCTACAAACAGTCCACCAGTGACTGAAAAAAACAGGCTAAACATAAGGGGCAGTTGAATGGCTTTTTGGGGGGTCCTGGATCCACCAGCCATTTCAGGATGAGCCAGATGAAAGACAACATAGCTTCTCTGGGTGAATAGGAGCTACTGTGCGCTAACCATGTGCATACAGTGCTGATACAGAATTTTCCACGGGAAGGGCCCAGACAAAAGCGACACCAAACCATCTGCAAACACTTGCTGCTACATGGCCAGTCACATTGGAATTAATCTCGGTTCTTTCCCATAGCACCCTGCTGTGCTGGTTTGTTAGCACATTGTGTCATTATTGTCTGCAGTACCATGGCAGCTAACATTCACAGATGAGGGAGACTTTATTGTGCTTAGCACTGTTGAAATTAAAAACTAAGTGATAAACCCTGCCCCAAAGAGCATGCAGTCAAAACATAACACATTTAATGAAACAGAAAGAGGATACAGTCATATATGTGCAAATTCAGGTGGCAATATCTACAAATGCCTCAGATTACAACATTAGCACACTAGCAAGTCAAATGTTATAGAGCCTTTGTAAACATTAGGCTCTTTCAAAATATCCTTGATTCATTACTTCTTGCAGCAGTTCATGGGAAGCTCATCCCAGAAGGGGCAGTGATGAAAAAAGCAAATTTGAAATACAGCAGCTGGTTATCAAGAGGTACATGACCTTCCAAAAATTGAGAGTTTGTATACCGGCAATGAATGAGAGATGAGCTTTGATTATCATAGACCCATAGGACTGCAAGGAATCTCAGAAAGAGGTCTAATGTATTCTTAAGACAGAAACAGCTCTACCTAAGTCATTGCTGATACAAGGTTGTCTAACTCGTTTCTAAAAACCTGCAAAAATGGATGCTTCACAGCCTGCTAGGAAATGTATTGCTTCGGTATCCTCTATGTGAGAAATGTAGGAAGTCAGGGGCAGTATTTTTGGTCATAGCTAAACCAAATTTTTCTTGCTGTAATTAACGTACATTAACTTTTTTTCCTGCTCACCATGGCCATAGAAAATAGATTATTGCTCTTTCTATTTTGAAGGAAACTATTAGAGACTTTGAGACTGTTATTGTGTCCGCCCTCAGTTCTATTTTCTTTTAGGCTAGAAAATGCCTAATTCATTTAATCTTTGATGGTAAGTCATGTTTTCTAGGCCTTTGATCATCCTGTTTTTCTCTTTGAGATTCTTTTCAGCTAGTCCACATTTTTCTTGAAATTGAAATTGAGGACTCAAAACTAGGGCATGTTTGTCCAGATGAAACATTACTTCTGCTGATCCAGCACTAGGCCTAATTCATATATTACGTAGTCTCTCCTTCCACTTAAGTACCTAAGCATGGTGCCTCCCTGAGATCAGTTAATCACTGAAATATTGTTTCTTAGTACAGCTGAAGCACTAACTTAGTAGTTTAAAGTTTTGTAAGTATTGATAGTCATTTGTGCCCATTAGCTGCAGGTGTGAGAATCACTAGAAGATACTGGTGTTTATGATTCTTCTACCAAAGCAGTGCACATTGCATTGATATCTATTACAGCAAATATCTAGACAGCTAGTTGATGAGGGCAAGTAAAACTCTAATCCGTAAACAGGTTGAAAACACACTGTTCACTAGTGCTTTTCTATCCTTATGTTGCTTACGATCAGATAGGAAGTGTCTGAAGATGCAGTCAGTATACTTTTCTATGCAAAGCCAAAAAAGGGATCAGCAAACTGGGATGGCCTCTAGTCACATGCTCTTAATAAATATTCTGAGTACAAGATCAAGCTTCTTTTTATATAGTGAGACGAAAAAAGAACAATTAGTCATATTGTTCTGGCATCTCAGCATGCCTTTGATCTGACTTTGTGGCAATTTTGTTCTCCACCAGAAGACTTAAGTACTTTTTATGACAAACTTTGGATGACTTATTACAAGCACTGCTATATCCTCTTGTATGGGTATTTGACAAAGCTGTCTGAGATACAGGAAAATCAGATCTCTTTCATGTGCTTCTCCAAACATTGTAGACTGAACAGCTTCTGAATGTTTTAATGGTTTTTGAACTTACTAGTCTATTAAATAGGCATTACAGACAAGTTCTTAAAGTCAGTGAAACAGCTAAATTCATCGCCCGAGGTACACTTTTGTAGCATACTTTAGCTTTGAGAAGGATTACATGTTATAAAAGACCTCAATCACTTCTATGGAATGAGAAGAAATTTCGAGTTGTGCTAAATAACCTGTGGCATGAGTGCTGACTCATGCAGTCAGGTGGTAATTCACGCTAGCAGCTGCTGCTCTCCCTACCCACAACAGCTGACCCAGCTTCTCTGCGGGTCGTGGCATGGCCTGCAGGGTGGGTGCAACCAAGGAGCAGGGGACCAGCTGCCCTGGTCTAAAACACAGTGTAGTGACAGAAACTGAACGAGGGGTGATTTATGCTAATGCACCGGGATAGGCAGCTGTTACCTGAGGAATGGACTCAGTTGGCTGTTCTTCGTAATGTTGGGATGGTCATCTCCATTGAGAAGGTGAAGAAGCAGTAGCCACTTCTGCCATTGCAACAGGTCCTCTTAGGACAGTGAATCAGAACATTTGGTAGCTACAACTGTATTGATCCCTGACAATAAGCAAATTCATCAAGCCAGGTCATAGCCAATATCTCCTTTGTACAAAATGAGTTATATTTGTGATTGAAAGAGGTGTGTTTTCACGAAGAAAAAGCCCTCCTCTTCTCAAGTGAGTTTTTGTTCATTAATTTTCTGAACTTTTGCTTGCTTTGTGATGATACAAAGTCCTAGTATGCTTGTGAAGTTCTCCAGTTTTTCATCCACAACTTCATACGATCAATGCCATGGCAAGCTGATGTTGTGGTCTGTGAGGATATTTATATTATCACGTTCTGAAGAGTGCAGCTTTTTAAAAAACTGAAACATTGACCCACCCTGATTCTCTCTTGCTTGATATTAAGAGGAATTGTGACAGTAGCTGTATTACTTAAAAGAATGAGCATATTGTTCCAGTCTTTTAACTTTCTCTCTGTCATTTGTTTCTCTTTGCTCACCATCATTGATCAGCTAGACTGATTAAATGGAATTAGAGATTCATAAATAGTTACTGCCTCCAACTGCTGTCTGGTGCAATAAAGATTAAAGGGATGAGGAGCTTTAAAGGCTGCGTGTTGACTCAATTTAAGGGGTATGACAAGTGCTCATACAACACAGAGAGGTCTTGGCTTTTTGCCACACACACCTGGGGTCAAACCCATGATACTGCAAATTAATTTCTTTCATAGATTTATTTATTTATTTTAGTTTTCCTTACCCTTACCCTTTGGACTCAGTGCAATTGCTGAAGTGATCAGAGTCTTATAGCTTAATTGGATGAATCCGGTGTGCTTGACATGACATTCAACCTAGCAAATCCTAATGACCTCTATTAGTGTGCATTGCTGCTGTTACTTTAAGACTTGGTGAAAATTCTATTTTTCTTTGGCATTTAAAGAAACACTCAATAAATTTGTTTATAATTTCTGGGAAGTACTTGAAATCTCTCAAGTAAGCAGTGTAAGGGAATTGCCATAGTCATCTAGCTGCTTGTTTTTAGGAGCAGGCAAGCGTTAAAAAAATAATTATCAATGTGTTGGGTTTTTGTTGTTCAGTGTTAAAGGAATACTATGTAAAAGATTGCAGTTAATTTTTTTTCTTCTGTACAGAAAACCTCTTTCAAATGTGTCAGATGAGGTACCCAAAGTCACTACACACACAACTGATAATGCCCAACTACTCTCTTTTTTATGACTATAATAGTAAAATGCCAGGTGATTTCTGTGAACATCTATAAATCTATATGATTTATGAAATACTACTAAAAGCTTTCAGAGCTGATATTAAGCCCCTCTGTTTTTGAGAAGCAAGCAACTCTTTGCTATTGTTAATTGTATTTGGTAAATTGATTAAGTAGATATTGATTAGGTTTTTTTGCCGTATTTTCTTATAAAAACAAATTATCTGAATAACTTAATGTGTTATACTAGCCATTTTGTTGTTCTGCTATTATTGCCCAGCTATTTACTTGACCTTTTCCAAATTACAGTGCACAACCTTAAAAGGTTAAAACTTCTTTTCCTGTCCTTTTTATTTCATTTGGACCAAGAGAGAGACTGTAATTAAATCCTTGCTTTATTCTTTTGTTCTTGTTGTGAATGGTGTCAATAAAAGCAGAGCTGGAGAAACCATAGAGGGTACTATCTGGAATAATTATTGATTTTTTTTTTCACTTTTTACTTATTCTCTTTTTGCCTCCAAAGGATCACTGTGCAAAAATGATATTGAAAAATCTATGGAAATTTTGAAGCCACCAAATATATCTTTGCTAGTTGAAGCATGTGAAGTACACAAAGTCAGTAACAGAAGCTTGTTAGAACTATTGAAATTGTATTAAATGTTCTACAAGCTACAGTCTTAATAACTATTGATTTGCTTTGAGCTATAAATAAGGATTAATGTTCTTTAGTTCTGCATTGCAATTCTTCTCTGTAGTTTTCCACACCTGAACACTCAGCAGAAATGTTGAAAGTGTTTTAAACTAAAGGATCTGTTCTGCCTTTTCATGATTATGCGTGGTTATCCTAACTTTATTCTCATCAATCTCTTGTACTGTCATGGTGTGTTGTGGTCAGATCATAAAGGTTATAAATTTCAAAATAAATTTCAGGATTTAAACAAATGTATTTAAAGGTGTTGAGTCTCCAACATGTGTTTTGCAGAATTATAGATGAATGGAAAACCATATAGATTAAAACTGGTTGCATGGTTGGGCTTGGAGGGTTTTGGTTAGTGGCTTGGACTCAGACTGTGACTGAAACTGCTGCATCACAGGGACCTATGCTGGGACCTGTGCTTTTTAACATCTTTATGAATGACCCATGAAGAGGTAATGGTGCATGCTCTCATCAGGTTTGCAGGTGACACCAAGCTGGGAGAGACTAGATGATAGGCTCAGTGGTAGAGCTGCCACCCAGAAGGAGCCAGGCAGGCTGGAGGAACAGACGAACAGGAACCTTTTGAAGTTCAACATGGGCAAATGCAAGTCCCTGCACCTGGGAAGGAAGAGCAAGATAGGACAGGCACTTCTGGGTTGGGGAGTAGCTTTGTGGAGCAGGCCGTGGGGCAGCGAGCTGGGCAGAAGCTGGCCATGGACCCTAGCAGCAAAGGCAGCCAACAGCTTCCAGGGCTCAGTGAACAGAAGCGCAGCTGTTGACTCAGGGGAAGGGGTCATCCCTCTCTGCTCACCACTTGCTAGATCACAGATAGACCCTACATTGTGGACCCTCAGTACAGGAAAGATAATAACCTGGTAGGACTTAAGCACAGGGCTGCAAAGATGCTCGGGAGCTGGAACACTTGCCCTGTAAAGAGATGCGAAGGGTCCAGGATTTGCGCAATTAGAGAAGAGGGGGCTTCAGGGGGACCCAGCAGCAGCCCCCAGTTCCTACAGGGAGGGCAACCAGAAGAGGGAGCCAAGCTCCTCACTGTGGTGCTTGGTGGAAGAACACAAGGCAACAGGCATAAGCTGAAGAAAGAAAGAATCAGACTGTGTATAAGGAATAAACTTTTCACAGTGTGAACAGCCAAGCATTGGACCAGGTTTTTCAGAGGGGTGGTGCTGTCTCCATACTTGGATGTTTTCAAGACCTGACTGGTTGAAGACTTGAGCCACCCTTGTCTGACTTCATCTCTGACCCTGCTTTGAGCAGAAAGTTGAACTGTAGACCTCCAGAGTTCCCTGTCAACCCAAATTATGCAAGAATTAGTGGAATTTTATCCATATTTAGTAGTCTGTAATGTAAATTTTCACAGGTTGCATGCATTTTATGCTTTTCTACATTTGAAACAACCATCAGGCATTGTCAGTGCATTTTATCTCTTTGCACAAGTTAAGGTCAGTATAGCATAATTACCATAATGATGTGCATGGCCTTAACATAGGTAGGAAGCTGTAACTCATTAAGTTAATCCAATATGGAAATGGTGCATACTTTCACAGAATGTGGATTACTTCATCTGATTGATTTTTATGTTTTCTACTATGGCTTCCTGTAGACTGCCAAGGCAAATGCTGTACTTCAAAGTGTTCAAAGACAAGGAACAATATTTTCCAAAAGATTTAAAATCTGGGACCTAGGAACTGTGTTTGACAAATTTATTCGGTGTAAGTAAAGCAGCTGCCTATGACAGTAAATTGGGAATTCTATACTGAGGACAGAAGTTCTTTAATAGCTTTTTAAATGAATGAACTTTTCTGAGAATGGAGAGTGACTGCAAATTTGACTACCTTTGGCTCACAGTATGAAATGTGTACTCCAGAATTTCCTCCCCAACTGGATGAGACAGTAAATAACTGTGTAGGAGGTTAAAAAAGAAAACCAACCCAGAAAACAAAAAAAAACCAAACCTTCTAAAGAATCCGCACACTTTTCTCCCCAGGGTAAGCATGAGTGAATAACAGAGTGTGTGAACCATGGTAGTTTCCTTACTGCATAATAAAAACATAGTCGTTAAGTGACTAACGAAAGATAAAAACTCAGGTTAGAACGATATTGAAAATATCTGTCGGTCTTTAATTATGTTTACATATTCACTTGTAGCCATAATATTTATTCTGCAAACACGCAGTCTGAAAAATGTTAAGCAAAACCATGTCAGCGTGTCAGGTGCAAAGGTGAAATCCACTGTGGAATCATGAGATAAAAAGGTGCAAGTGCTCTAACTTTTTATTTTAATTGTATTTCTGCTATCTGTTGCTCCTTTTTTATCACCTATGCTCTTTTTAGGACACATCTTAAGGTATTTTTTTTTCCATTCCTATTATTTATATCAGTGTTAGTATTTCTACATCATAAATACCGTAAATAACAATTTTGTGTAAACACAGTTTATATAGAATGAAGGAAGTACACAGAGCAATACACAGGTTTTACTTATTTTCTTTTACTCTGGTGTGGAACAGTAGCCCATAAACCTGCAACACTGACAATGGCACAGAATTATAGCAGGGATTCTAAATTGCTGTTCTTTTTACTTACCTGCTTTGAAGAGAGACACCTTAAGAAATTAATTAAACATGATATTGCACAACTCTAGCTGAAGCACTGAGGCTAATTCAGTGCTTTGACCTAAAAAGGTGATTCACACCTATTCTTGGAACTATGTAAATCAGGAAGAAAAGAGTTAACTTACTTTGAGGGTAGGAATACTTCAGAATCAGTGAAGATAGCAAGGAATGATTGTAATGTGAACAACAAATTTTCCCAAGAGTATTTGCAAGATAGTTTCAAAATTCTTGACACAACCCTCCTAGGCTGTTTTAGTAATATTTTCCTCTATAACGTAACTTATGTGGCCTTTATAATTTTAAGATATAACTATCATTTTTTGGTGTATCTATCCTTGATTTTAACCTTTAGTGTAAAATCAATACATGCTTACTAAGAACAGGTAAAGTGAGCTGAAATATCATGGGTGTAATTCTCTTGCGTTCGTATTTTTAAATTCTAATTTTATTAGACACTAACAAAAATCAATGAAAATGACCGACCAAGATTGACTGACCAGCCAGCTAACCAAAGTGAGAAGTCTCTTTGCCACCACAAAACCTGAAAAGGAGAAAGCAGCAAATGTTTTCTGTAGAATTTAACCTGCTATTGGTATTGGTCCCATAGCTGCTCTTCCTTATTGCCCGCAGGGGCATGTGAAGGATAGGATCGTTCTCCACACTAGCATCGACCTCCTCAAGGACCAAATATATTCTGCTATGTAAATATTGCATCAGAAAACATGTTTTTTAAAAAAAAGGGGGAGGAGGGAGAGAGTGGAGGTGATCTGCTCGGTACAATTCCATTCCACCTGACAGATTGCAGAATTTACAAAGCAGCAATGGGAAATCAGGCTTTTATTAGGGAATGTAATGCTGGCTTGAAATATTTAAGGTCTTCAGGGGTGACAGAGAATCAGCTTATGAAACCCGAAATTATCTTCCATTTCGGTAGGATTTGCTTTACTCTCCTTTCTCTCCTTTTGCTAACATAGTCAGCAGACTTTTTTTTCCTAACCAAAAAGCAGACATCTCAAATAAATGCTGACAGTATGAATGCTGAAAAGGGCACCTCTGTTCCCTAAGTTTACACTGGAATCACGGAAGTGCAATGGAACACAAATGAAACATGAGAGCCGTTGTGATTAGGTTTTTTGGGGGTTGTTTGTGTTGGGTTTTTTCTTGTGAAAATATAATGTTCTGGGACTAAGGTTCCTATTACAAGAAGACAGGAGTGGGAGAAAAAAAATGGTTCGTGCAAATCCAGAGCCTTCATCCTCCTAATACACTGTTGTTGCAAATGACATTATATATCACCCATAGCTAGAGAAACAAAAAATGAAGAGAGATTCCGCAGTGGCATCACAGGATTCCACACCTCATTCAGGATATCTTCCTTCTGTATTTTCAGCTGCACTGTATGTAAATCTTTTAAAGGACTACTATTTCACTTGCATCATTTCTGCACCCTTTACAGATGGAACTAATGAAGTAGGATCACTTTTCAGAATAAAATAAAGCAGACTTCTTAGAACTGAGTGACCAAGAGTCTGGCGAGTGCTGTCAAGACACACAACAGAAGTATAGCACAGAAAACTCACCTTTGTTCTTTCCACTTCCCTCTGCATGCCTCTTGAGTGCGCACAGGCAAGGAAGCAGGGGTATGCGTGGGTGAGATGATACTTTGAGTAAACTTTATTGATTCTTTGGGTGAAAAGAAGTTCCTGTGTCATTCCAAGATACAAGGCCACAAGTGACAATTCTGTTGATCACAGCTAGCATCTTTGAAGATGACCCTGATTTGGAAAAAAAATTGTGCATGTGTCCTTTATTATGTATTCTGAATAATAAGTTGTTCTTGCACTAGATCTAGAGTTTCTGAGACTGCAGAAACTGCATAGTTCATTGTTCTGTTGATTTTTTTAATTTAATATTTTCTCATATTTTAACTGAATTTCCTGTATGTTTTGTAGAGATATGCATGAAAACTTTGAATGGTGTTTGTGTTTTAATTACAGGTGCTGTTCTTATGTGGGTCGAAGGGGAAATGGTCCTCAGGCTATATCTATTGGCAAGAACTGTGATAAATTTGGTATAGTTGTCCATGAGTTGGGTCATGTGATAGGTTTTTGGCATGAACATACACGACCAGACCGTGATGACCATGTCACCATCATTAGAGAGAACATCCAGCCTGGTGAGATACTCTGATAAGTATTTTGGGGAAGAAAAAAAAATCTGTTTATTTTTGGTGTTTCTTTCATCCGCTCAACTCTCTGAAAACTGAACGCTGAACAGCAGAAATGAACTAAATAGCAGAAATGAGTGTTTATGCCTGCTATTCCTCTTAGCTAGACTGATCTCAAGCTGATTCACAAATGAAATACTGCAACTAAGATATGATCTTTTCTAAAGATCTGGCCAAGTAGCAAGCCATTAAATAGTATTGGCCAGAAGGAGAGAAATAGTAATCGTGCTCAAAAACTTTGAAGGAAGCAGTTGCTCTTAAAGCCCTTTAAAAGTCATGTTTCTGTGCTTGAGAAAGGGCTTTTCTTTCGTCGTTTACTGAATGATAAGTAGAAACATGTCAGAAGCTTTTTATCTGCCTGAGATGTTTAGAGCTGTAAGGGAAGCTGAGGACTTTGAATCTGTGACAAAGATGGGGAATGTTCTCATGGTTTCCAGGCTGCTGATTCCCTCCAGAGCCTGCAGCTTTCCCCAGTGGTCTTGGTGTTGTTGAGACAAAGTATCTGAGGAACCTGAGAACTTTAAACGGTAACTGTCATCTCTTTGTCAGACTAGCTGTTGTACCCTTGTGTCGTGTGGGCAAGACTGGAGGGAACTAGGCATGTTTCATTTGCAAAGTTCATAAATGCTCATGGTCTCTGTGAAACACTGATTTTGACTTATGGGGATCCTCTGCTCAAGGAGGGGTAACATCAGAAATTGTCCAATGACAGCTTGGAGTATTTGTCTGTTGCTATAGAAAATGTTTTAAAACAAAATAGAATTGAGATGCAATAAATCTTTGCCACCTCAAGTATGACTTAGAAGACGACTGGCAGCTGATACGTACTCTCACAAGTCTCTGAAGTCCTGAAAGGGTCCGTGCATCCAAGCCTTCCTTCTGTTGTCTGTATGTCGTTGAAGTGTAGATGCCACAAGTGCTCTTCTCCTATGCTTTCTCTGCGACGGGGCAAATCAGTTGAAGTGCCATCCTCAGCCTCCTGCTCTCTCCTTTCAGTTGTCTCTCTAATTTCTGGCTGAAACCATTTCTTGTGGTGTGGCATGAGCTTGAGGATCACTAAATGGGTCAGGAAGTCTTGACCACCAAGACATATGGGTTTTGTTATATTATGCAAATTATGTTGGTTAATAATGTTAATGCCACTGCAGGTTTCTTTACAAGACACCAATGGGAATATGAAATGGAGAAAGGGCTGCTTTGCATCTCTTAATACACTGATTAAGGCAAAGAATTTCTGGTCTGGAAAATGAATTAAATATAATTATTTTGTTCCTCTTCTGCTTTTATTAAGTTGCAACAGCTGACTCCAGAAAAAGTGACTTTGTAGTGTGTTTATTACATGGGGGCTTAGAGAGTAGCCTTTGCTGAAGCAAAATCTCTTTTAGTATCCAGTCTAATGAGTCTACAATGAGGAGGGTTCTTCCAGGGTCTTTGCTGTCAAAATGGTTTCTTTCTGGAATTAAGAACCTAGCCAGCAAATTTTGTGGATTCTACATGAAGCGCAACATAAAGTGTGGGGCCTTTATGTGGGTTAGGTGAATGAGAACAGTCTTTCTAAATGCCAAATACAGGAACTAGATGTGTGTTTCAGAAGACATATTTGCTCTCTGTGTTAAAAGCACACAGTTACTCCCAAATGGCTGATCTATGAATGTTAGTGAGTGACTAGGTGAGGATGTTTGGTTTTCTTTTCTTGTTTCTTTTTTATCTTCACAAAAAAAGATATTAAAGAAACTCTAATTATCAATCATTCGTAGGTCAGGAATACAACTTCTTGAAGATGGAGCCTGGAGAGGTGAACTCCCTTGGGGAACCATATGACTTTGACAGCATTATGCACTATGCCAGGAACACTTTCTCAAGGTTGGAGTCTCAGGTTATACCTTTTGACTTTTAATTCTATTCCTCTCTGTGAATGCTAAGAACTGTGCTTTTTTAAGTTTTCTGAAATCACTTAAAATATCCTTTGCGATATAGTATTCTTACAGCAGTCAAAGCACAGCTTGTTTATTTTAAGTCAGAATAATTTAATTACCTATTTAAACTCATTTTGGTTCTGTTCAGTTTCAAAGGAGCCTTTTGACCTTCCTTCAGTTCTTTAGATTTTAAGACAAGGTAGTCTGGAAACACCATTTCATATAATACTCACTTTGTTTTTGTCTCCACAAAAACTTGAATTTAGAAGAACCAAATGAGTGAAATGGTTAGGAATTTTATGTGTAACATGATCTGTTCTCTTAAAGAGAAATCTCCTTTGCATAATGTCCAACTATGGATTGTGCAGGCAGAAGACATGATGGTCTTAGGACACGCCTTTTATAACAAAGGCTTCAGCCTTTTTTCTATTGTTTGTACGGATTGTTACTGTCATCAGAACAGTACAATAAAGACTTGTGCTCGTTTTGCTCTGGCCTGTTGCAGGCTGATCCATTCGCAACTCCATAGTAGCTCATGTGGGGCTCACTCCAAAGCTCTGTGTTGTGGGGATCTGTACAATGAGCTGTTCCCCTAGGCTACTACTATAACTGCTACTAGTGCTCTGTAGAACAAGAGAAGCAGGAGGCTTTCACCTGGTGTCCTATTATATTTCATACCAAGTCACAGACTAGCTAATTGCTATCTAAACATACCAGAGTAATTTAAATTAAAAAAAAAAATTAAAACATCCAATAAAAATTGCTTGTTTGAAAAGTGATGTGGCAAAAATACTAGACAATCGGGGACTCTGAAATAAACAATACTGTATTCAACATACACATAATTGACCCTTGGAAGAGCGTGGGAATGAGCCACAAAGTAGATATTAGTCATATCGCTTAATCCAGTTACAGGTACATTACTTTAAGGAAGAGATTATAAGAACCTATATAAAATAGAGTAATTTAACAAGCCTGACCCTCCCCCCCTCCCCAAGTCCTAGGGCAATAACAACATCAAGATAATTTGATCTGTGGGCCCTGATCTCACCACTTTCCAAGCTGGCAAAAACTGATAGTGCCATGAGTAGGCATGCCCTGCCCCAAGGTACAAGAGGTTGTTACTTCATACTGTTTAAAAAAAAACCCAGCAAACCCATGAGGTCATGTGTTGGTTTGCATTGCTTTATCTTCAAAGCATGAGTTGTGCTCAGTGTAGAATATTGCCAGCTGTTTGTTGTTAGACTTTACTCACCCGGATAAGTAGTAGAATTCACAAAGTTCTAGTCACGCACAGTAATGATGTTCATGCTGTATTAAAACTTTTACGGGTGGTTCCTTTAATAAAGTTCTAAAGCTTATAAGAGAGGATTGTTTTCAAATTTTTCAAAATATAAATAGCATCAGTTTCAGCTTTTACTAAAAATCAGTGGAAAATAAAATTATAATCTATTGATACAAACATTTTTTGAAATACTAAAGTGTCTTATTTCTAAAAACTGAATAATGCCGTAAGTAGTGTATTTCACTGTTTAGATTAGGGTAACATCCGGAGATGATTATTTTTTTGCAAAATTTCTAGTGATGCCATAAGAAGTCTGACTGGGTAAAGAGAGCAGTATGTACCTGCAATACTCCTAACAGTTCATCCATTATAATTTAAAAACCAATCTGTATTTATAAACAGTATTCCTAACTATAAAGATCCTTACTGTTCATTCATTTTTGGACCTACATTATGCCTGAAAATACCGGTTTTACTCTTCAATAAAAGCCCTACAAGTGTAGAAGACAATATAAAAAGATTAAAGAACAAGAGAACACAGAGACATATTCATCTGTTAACTTCCATTTTATGGGGTTTCAGGGATTTTCAAATTCTGTAATGTGGTAATAGAACTTAGTTTTGTATCTTATTCTTTTAAAATTTATTTGAAACTACCAAAATATTTTGGAGCATATTTAAAATTTGGGAAATTTTGAATAAAACTGCACTTTTGGAACACATGTGCTGCTCTGTTACACGTAGTCATTCAGGGTAAATGTTACTGAAATCACATATGGTAAGTTCATCTATTTTATTGCAACACAAGCAGAGGCTGCCAAGTAAGCATTTATGTTTCAAAAGCAGCAGCGGCTAGAGAAGTTAGGTCTGTTACAACACTGGACAGAAGAATGGTTGGCAAGCGTGCCTGACATTACCTGCTCTTACATGCATAAATTAGACTTTAAGACTTCCCCTAAAACATTGTTAGAAATAGGAACTATGTGATTAATAATTGTGTGATAGGGCCTAATTTATCTGTTTTTATACAATTTTATAGTTAATTTTTTTCAATATAACAAGAACTTAACAGCAGTGCCTTTTTCCTGTGTAATTGGAATAGTAATAAGGGATTTACCTCCTGTTGTTTAACAGAAATACAAAAGCTGGTATGTTAATTGTTGTACTGAAAGAAGATTCTTTTTTGATAACTTTACATAAAGTTTGCCAACCTGAGGAATTTTTATGACATGCTTTCTGTATTTAAAGTTCTGCATTTTACCCTCTTATTTATGCCAAATGTAAATTCTAGATTCACAAAATAGCATTATACATTCATAACACTCAGACAGTTTTATCACAGAAACCTGATAGGGGTTTTTGGGGTCTATTTTTATTTTTATTTTTTTTAGGGGCATGTTTCTGGATACCATTCTCCCTTCCCGTGATGATAATGGTATACGACCTGCCATTGGCCAGCGTACTCGTCTAAGTAAAGGAGATATTGCACAGGCAAGAAAGCTGTATAGATGTCCAGGTATTGCACCACAAACAAACAAAACCCACATACTAGTAACTGTTTGACTTGTTGTTCAAGTGGAATGATACATTTTTTGAGTCAGCTGCTCACTGGTCTGCTTCCATGTTGGCAACTGACGTAGGCAGTTCAAGAACTGAATCAGAGAAAAACTTTATAGGTAAGGCCTCTGGAATGCAAAGTGCTAAAGGATAGATAAAGTGTATGAAACTACACTTAGTTTCATGACATTTCTGTTTTTGTTTTCCTTAGCTGTTCAATGACTAGGGAAAAAATGTTTAGTATCACTTCTGGTTTGCAGCTGGAGTCATTTTCATTTGAGTTCAAGTAGGGTGCAGAAGGAGCGCATTAAATTATTGCAAACGGCTCTGAACACATTGCATTTTTTGAAAATATGACAAATAAGCCATGATAACTGAGTTGTAAACTCTTTTACAGATGAATGGGTTAGGTCTTATTACAAACTTTATATAGTTGTAGCAGTTGCATTTAGCATTTAAATATCTTCTGTCTAATTCTAGCATCCTCTTATTTCAATGACTTTAATGTTTTATCTTGAAACAGTGTTGGGGTAGAGTTGCTGTCTCAGAGACATGAGTAGCAAGTCTGGAGTAACCTAGAGTCAACCCTGTGGTTGCTCCCTTGTGCTAGTTCTTCTCTAAGTGCTGCCGATCTCCAAGCAAAAGGTTTTACTTTGCTAGGTGTAGCTGAGACCAGTTTTAACCTTTGGTGTGAACCGAAGCAGTTCAGAAGTGCTGTCTCCCAGCCAGACTTTGCCAGCAAGGACCTTGTGGAAGACTAGACACACCAGCTCTGTGCCACATAGGTTTTACAGCCCTCATGCTCCTCATGGGAATTAATAAAGTATCAGTAAGTGTTTTAAGTCAAATATACGGCTACTTTTTACCACCTGATCGCTACAGAAGGACTAAAAGGAGAGAGCAGGGCTGAAGTGATGGAGCTGCTTCAGATTCGTATCAGCAGCAGTGGGACCTACTGAAGATCTGGGGCACCTAGTGTGCATGTGATGTACACTGTGGAGCTGAAATATGCTTTTCCTTTCTGCTGTAAGTACGTTGAATCATAATCTTCTATATAACGAGAACATGCACAGTGTTTCTGGGCCTAGCAGAGCAGAAACCACTTTAAAGTGTTTTCTTTAACAACTGTTCCTTTTGGAATAATTTTTGTTCTTTCCTTTTAGTACAGAAAATACTTGAATAACGGCATTCTTCTTGGCAGTGTTATTTCCAGTAAGAGTATGCAGAGAGCAACAATTTCATAAACACAGAGAATACATATATATTTTGATAAAAGACAAATTTTGGAGACAAAAATAATCTGTAGAATCAAAACCACTGTGCAAGTAGCTAGTATCTTATGATCACATTGAGGGAAGAAAGAAAGAAAAAAAAATTAAAAAATTTACAGCCTAGGCTATTTAGATAATACTCTAATAGGCACTTTCAGCCAACTGAAAATGTTGCAATGTGCTTTTTGAGCTGATGTTCAAACAGTTGTTCAGAGAAAATGTCCTTTTCATATAATTCATGAAAATGTGTGATGATGAGTTATCACTTCTTTCAATGTATTGAAAGTCTTGTCGAAAGTTAGTTTCACAGTGTTGTAAAACCATGGTTGTTCAACAGTGTGCACTGTAAAAGGAAGTTATTTTTTTACAGCACGAGTGAACACACTTCAGAAGGAAAATAAAAATGAGTTGTGGTTGCAGCACCATGCTCCTCTTCTGGCTCTTCACTTTGGCAAACTTTGGGATAAAAGACAATGGTTTTCTAGCCTTGCTTAGATGAGCCAGTCCATAAAAGAAAGTGAGTTTTGAGAGAGAGAAAAAGGCAGAAGGTTTTGCTACAAATTTTAAATAACATATTAATTAGTGTGGGCTTTTTTCAGTTGATATTTTGAATAGAAAGTGCATAACTGAATAATGCAACACAAACTTAAACATCCAATAAAGAAAGCAGCTCTCAAAGTTGCACGGTACTTGTGATCTAATAGATTTTTTCAGCAAATAGTGAGATTGAAAACTCAGATATTAAGCTTCTGATTTTATGAAAAGAATCGTGTGATCATCATAGTATATAGCAATAAAATCCTTGCCACGCTTGTTTTTGAAGGTGTGCTGTGTTTCCTATTTCAGACGAAAGATGTTAATCGTAGTGTTTGCTTATGATAAAACAGTAGTGGATATTTCAAACATTAATAACATCTGCATTGTTTTATGTGTTCATTTCTGTTGCCTTAAATGTAATACAATGAAAATACAGAAACCAGTAATTTAAATCAGTATTTTCCAGAGATACATACTTCTTTGATAAAGGATTTTGTGGTATTGTCTGTACAGTAACTTAAATAAATCAGTATTTTCCAGAGATACACACTTCTTTGATAAAGGATTTTGTGGTATTGTCTGTGCTTTGTTTGGTGTTCTAGTTATTCCTGCAAGCAGTTTCTGGTCCAAGAAGCCTGCTGCACTTTCTGGGGCCTGTGAACATGAAGCTGAGCTCAGGGCTGCTGGAGAATACAGCTGACCCTCACAGCAGTGAGGCAGCCGGGCCTCCTGGGTTGTTTTAGCTAGTCAGGGTATTTAGGGTCATTATTCAGGAAAGGGCTTAGTGACTAAGAAACAGTTTTGAGCTTGGTGAAGCCAAGGCATGAGATTTGATAAACTGTCTTTCATCAGCTGAGTAAGTGCCAGGATTCAACAACCTAGCAACAGCAATTTTGGTTTGTTTTTAACTTTTTCTTAGGATTTTTGACAAAGGAGAACATAATTGCTGATAGGGATCTGTTGCATTTTAATACTGGGTTACATTGTTATACGACAGAGTAATAAGGAGAAAGCAAGAAATGAAGTTGAGGGTCCTTCCTCTGCCAATCTTGTTTTGAACTTTGAGTGTCTTGGCATTTCAGAACAGAGCTTGAACTTCAAGGCTGGATATATTACAACAGTTTTCAGGCTGTGTGACAGAGTAATAGAATATGTATTCTTCTGGTGTAGCTACCAAAATTTCAGCATGGGTCTGCATTTATAGTTCTATATAGAATTTGTAGTTGATTTAAATTGATGGGAAATGATGGAGAAGGATATCTTGGGCAGAAAAAGAGAATGAGAAAGAAGTGGGTAGAGTGGGACTGAATAACAAATGTGAAAGGAGGCTCAGGCTGGCAGGAAGAGGCTGTTCAGAGGAAGAGAATTAAATGGAAGAAGTTCAGCAATTTACTAATTGCCAGGGTCCGTGGCTGTATGCGAGGAAGAGGGCAGGTGAAGGAAGCCTAGCCTGGCTCATTTTTGTGCTGTTCTCACTGTTCCTCAGGTTTAGCTTGCTCCCATCTCTATTAAATTAGAAAAGAGGGTTCACCTTCAAAAGTCAGCCTTTATTCACTACAGAAGGAGAATTAAAATTTTTATTATTAAGGGAAATCAAGTCAACAGTAAGACCCTGAGTTGTGGTAAACTGGTTAAGTTTTTGGCTTAACAAGTACATTATCAGCAAGAAATATTTTTAGAACTCGGTGGCAGCTATATATGCCATATATGTATAGGTGTACAGACTTGGGTCCAGGTAAAAAGTATTAAAGACCTTAACTATTTTCAGAAAATGGTAACTTTAAATTAGCCTCATATGACAGTATGTATTTGCTAGTGCTGTGGACAAAGGAATGAGAGTTGGTTCCCTAAGTGTCTTGAAGAATCTGGGCTTTGTCATTTGCAGATTTCGCTATAATCCTTAATGGAACTTGACCGTGTGCGTAGGCCAGCCCACAGAGGTGTTATACACAGGCTGTGTAATTAAACACTGCTGCAGAGCTCACTGGTAGAAATTGCTTTGTATAAGCATATAATCTGTCTGCACCCATTGCTAATCTTTACAAGGAGAAGCAAAAATAGCTTCCCTTTCCTTACCACATAAAAGGCTTATCGGAAGACTAACCTTCTCAAGCTGTAAAACAGACAGGAGATTGTTTTTTTGGTTAGAATGTGTGTGTGAGCTGAAGTGGTGTAGCCTAGTAAAATTCTTTTAAGGCATGGCATTTGAGAGTGGGGGGAAAAGCATCAGAGAAAACATTGGCGATGTTAATGATTAACAACGGAATAAAAATGTACAAATGCTTTATAAAGCAGAAGAGTAGAAGATTGAAGATGTAATTAATTTCTTCTGACGTGAAATATACTAAGATCAGTCATTAGGAAATCTAAATAAGTGGCCCTTACCACTCATTTTACTTCTACATTTCTTTCCCACAGTTGACTCCATTACTAATGGACAGTCACACAGTAAAATGTTTACAAGATACCATTTTATAAGCCTATTCACAAACATTGTAGTTACCACCGTCAAATTACAGAGAAAAACTTTACATGCTCTAGTGAAAGAATTTTGACTGTTTCAATTGCAGAACAATGTGCTTTTAAACAAGAAATCCCCAAATATCACCCTGTCTGCAGTGGCTCTGGAAGCCAGGCCTGGAACTCAGATCCCATAGATAACGAATTCAGATGTTGGTTGGTATACGCTATTCTTGTTATAGTTCCCTTGAGTAACCAGGAATTTTAAATTAAATTATAAATATGGTGAAAAACGTAAAGCCTAAACATATTTTATAAATTCTAATTGTGTTATTTCTTAGTAGAATTTATCCAAATACAATTTTTCTTATGCTTCCCTTAAATTCAGAATTATTTATGAAGATTTTGATTTGATAGAGAGCTCCCAAGTATTTAATATGAATATAAGTGAAATTTTTGCATTAAACAGATTTATTCTATAATTCCCAGAAAAAGAAATTGTTCCGTGACACTTTTTGCAACTTAAAATCCATAGTTTTACAGCTATATACAACTTCTGTTTAGGGAGCATGGAATGTTATTAGTATTCTGGAGAAAATAATCCTGTACTCTGTACAGGAGAGAAAAATTCTGACATGTTCTCAAAAATGTAAAGCTACTATGCTTAATTCATTGATGTGTTAGTTTACTTTTATAACAGGCTAATTTAGGGATTTTAATAGAGGAAGGGGTAGTCACGGTCAGGGTCTTCCTCCTCTCCTCTTACTAATTGCATGGCTGCCTTTGAACCAACCTCTCATATGTCCCACTTACTTGATACCATTTAGTTTGCTGACATGCTTTAAGTTATGTGGATATCTGCATTGCACGACTTCATGACCAGTACTTGTGAGTCAAAGTTACAGTTAGTTGAAAAAATGCAATGTGAGCAGAAAAGACTGGCCAAACAGCATTCCCCATCTCTCATCCTGTCATTTGCTGAAGGCTTGCTTCGTAACTGTGGTGCTGGTGAAATAGTTACAGCTAAACCAAAGAGAAAATGTACTTCAAATACGGTTGTACGCCTCGTGAGAGTACACTGATGCAGTGTAGTCTCGATGAAGCTGTGCATGAGGAGAAGAACGAGGGCTCTAAAAGCAGTGAGAAGAATCCTTGGATCCTCGTGGATCTCCCAAGTAGTGCGTGCATCTGCTGTGCAGGGTATCTCCTCTTTGGGCTCTGCTTTCCTCTGCTCTTGTACAAGACTATGAATTTACTCTTGGTCTTCTCTGAAGTGCTTTACATATGCGTTACAAGCTATGATACAGTTCGCTAGCTCTTGGGGAACCCAGTGCAGTACTCTGCAATTTATTTAAGTTTGCATTCATTGCTGTGTTAAAAATAAATTGTGGTTAATTATGGATATGGCCTTTTCACTGAAAAGGCTTTGTACAGAAATAATTATTTAGCACTGAATACCTTTAGTGTATGTGTCATTTGCTGTGGCTGCCTGCAGTTTTTTAAAGATGAAATCACATTTTTTAAGTGAGGGGAGGAAAGTAATTTTTTTTTTCCTCTTTCATTCCTAAAGGACATGGTGATGGTGACTTTAACCATGAAATTTTTTGAGCCTTCCACCAATCTTTCTTTTCTCTCCTCATCACGAGAAGCATTTTAGTGTCAGAGAGCGTATTTAATGCCTTAAATGTAGCTTATGTATGATATTACAGTGTAGTTGTCAGATTACGTCTTGGACGCATTTTAAAAAGACAGCCTTCACAGCTGTGTTGTCTGTCTTTGTCATAAACAACCTCTTCCTTTGTCCCCTTTTATTTAAAGATTTTCCAGATCATTTATAATTCATTGAGATTTTGATGGTACAGTGGTTCACCTGCTGGCAGTGGTAGCGCTGTAATTTGAAAGCACTGCAGGTCTGATTACACTGTCAGTCATGGGATAATATTCTCAAATTCACATCCCTCGTATCACACCTGGAAATTTGGTGGGTGAAACAACTTGATTAAGGTCAAAAAAGATGATTGATTGAGGTATGACGCCCTACCAGAATGAGTTTTAGTGGTGGAGAATGGCAGCAGCTTCCAATGCTGTATTTTTGTATGAAGAGGAATTATTAACCAGTCTGCCAGCAGCTAGTAGCATGATTGACAGGTGAGATATGGGTGCTAAAAGCTTCAATAATAAAGAATATAAAAGCCTTTGGTATTTTTGGACTTTACAGTTGCTTTGCTTTATTACTCTTATCTCTAAAAATCACTGTTGCAAGAGATTTTGTTGAATATAGGATTTAGTTTTCTATACAACATAAATGAGTGACTTTAGGTCAGATCAGTCTCTCATGTGGGCAAAGTACTAAATTAAATGAAACCACTGACAAAGTTCCAGTGTGGTGCTGATCACACTGTGCCAGATTTTGTTCTACTCTTCTTTTAATTCTTAAAAGATGTGTCTAAGGGTGTGGCTAACAATTTTTTCGTGAAAGTAAAGTTATATGTATAATTTTGCAGTTGGTTGACAGCAATGACATTTTTAAGACTGGTGTAATTTTAGTTATGTCAGCAGACAGCACACAAGTGAAATAGTTCCTGGAATAAAAACATCCTGTGTAAAATTGAATGAATGTCAGACTGGCTTAAAATAATTGTTCTGAATAAATCATAAAATAACTAGTCTGTTTTCCATTCTGCATCTGCAGTGAGTTAAATGTATTCTGAGTAGATATTGGAGAGATACATTTTTCTCTGTTAGGCACATTCAATTTTATATTTTTACTGTATTTTGTTTCTTTCAGCCTGTGGAGACACACTGCAGGAATCTACAGGCAACTTTTCTTCTCCAGGATTTCCAAATGGTTATCCTTCCTACACACACTGCATATGGAGAATCTCAGTGACCCCAGGGGAGAAGGTATTTTAACATTGGCTCAGCTAACTAGGTGCTATTTTTTAAAATGTTGTGTTTCTTTAGCTTTTCATTTAAGTTTAAAGTTTTCATAATACTCGAAAACAAAGATAGGCAATGAAAAATGGGACAATGAAGTATGTGCTATTGACTTGACTTTGTCTGTGGCATTAGAGCTACATCATCTCTTTGGTGGCTGTCCATGTGAAATGAGGCACAATTTCAATCCACTACGTGTTTGCATCATGAAATCCCTTCAAAACTGGCTTCCAATTCAGTTGGTAGTTTGGTGTAAAGGTGGAAGATGTGGTGCAGGCTCCTGGATGGTCTCTCCTCCAGCATGGGCTCAGGCAAGCTGACTGAGCTGTGTGGGGCTGATAGCTGGGCTCTGCCTAACGAAGCTGTTAGTACGCAGGATGAGATGTATTTTCTGAAGTGAAACAGTAATAAAATGGGCTAAGGAAAGTGTTATTTGAAGTGTTCCCTGGTATCATTCTAGAGCATATACTTTTACTTTCTGGGCATCAATTTTATGGGAAAAAGTGGGAAAAAATATTGGCTCGGTGAGAGCAATTCAGGGAGAGCAGTATGCCATCCTAGTGAAAGCAAAACCTGTTCTTCTTGTGTACACTTTCAAAACCTGCTAGCTGAATCTTGTTTCAAGTTATTGGCTCACATATTAGCCTGCCTCTAAATAAATAAGGATAGAGGGTGCAATGGAAGTTTCAACTGAGACAAAATATGCAGGAACAAAAAAAATGATATAAGTTTCTTTACGAGACGTGGTGGGTGATTTTAAGCAAATACAGCCTAAAGACTGAAATATAGAACCTAGCACCAGCCTCAGTACTGGAGAGCCCAAAGAGGAAAACCCAGCATTTACCCCTAGATATTTCAGTCATTTTTGTCAGTGGTCTCCCATTCCCTAATGGATATAGTTTTCTCCCAATTGGATTACTTTATTCTGTGTTTCTTTCAGGTCGGGGTCCTGGTAGACACCAAGAATATATGTTCTTGATGTGCTAATAAATCTTGAGGAGCTGTAAGAACGTTTGCCACTGTGGGGGATGAAAGCAAAGTCTTTTAGAAAGCGTTCTCCCTCCTCTGGGCAAGAGCCAGAGGCAGGAGGAAAAATAAACACACTCTGTGCTCCGAGGGCGTGGGCGGCTCTGCAGGTTGGCAGGGAAAAACAAATGAAAACAGATGAATAAGAGAAGGTTTGCGCAAAAGATGCCAATTAATCTAGATAGGTAATTTTATGTCCCCACTATTTGTGTTGCCTCTTAGACACTACTGTGAAAGCAACAAAAATGGCTTAGATTTCTATTCCTCAGTTAAAAAAAATTTTAAAAATGAAGTGTTCATCTACAATTATTATTGGCTTTTGAAAACAATATAGAAGTTGGGAAGTGGTCATGCTGAAGTATTCATAGCATACTCCAACTGTGTGTAAGCCTATATGTGGAAGTTAGAGTAATTGTAATATATTTTTAATACCATTATGTGTTGAGATTGTAACCACCACTGGAGCTGTATTATACTGTAGAAATGCTTAAGGGGGGAAAGCCCCGTCCTAAAGTCAGCAATGTAAGAGGACCAACTCCTCTTCCATCTTATCCCCGCCCTAAATGGGGAAAAAGACTGAACAGAATTTCCAGTTGAAATTTGATATGACAAGTCGTGTCTGCAGGGCACTGTTCTGACCTCCAGCTCTAACAGTCTCCATGTAGTTCAGCAAGAATGAAATAAATAATATTTTTGCTAATGTCAAAAAGTCATTTCTGTCAATGCTGTTCCCATAGGATATTGTCTGTCTTGAGATAAAGGACCCTATCTGGAGCAAATACTTGATGTGAATAACAGATAGCAGAAATGAGGTCTAAATCTTAACTAATGCATAGGTCACAGTACCTTGGATACACATTATGCTTGATTCCAAATTTTCTCAGTAAACGACAATGATGACATATTCATGTTATGAAGGGAAAATCAAAATATATTTAAGTTTTTGTCCCTTTGCTGCTTTGACCCTGATAGATCTCAGCAACGTTGTGTGGAGGTTAGAGTACATATGAGTACATCACATCATGTTCTGAAACGTTAGTGAGCACTTCAGTCTCCTAAAAATAAACTGAAAAAGTAGATTGTCTAGCTCTTGTCTCTTATTTATTCAGAATTAACATTGTGCTGTTTGAGCATAGTTTAGAGGACTTCTCTCCTGCTGCTTTCTGCGAGTACAGACACTTCTGATCTGTGGTGGTAGGAAATTCAATGAAGGACGGGACTGCAGTGGTATGTGCTGCCTGCAGCATACCTTGTATTGATAGGCATCATGACTTGCCAGCCTAACCTAAAATGTGTGCATCCCTATTACTAAAACAAAGCAATTCATTCACCTTTACTTTCTCTCAAGCTTGAAGTCTATATTGTAAGCAGCTGTACACAGTGTATGATACACAAAGAAATCTCTGGGGGAGGATGGTGTTGGTAATAGTGCATGCCCTTCGCCAGGGTGCATCCCTCATTCTGATGTGTAGAAATCTGTTGATGTAGGGAGTTGCAGCCATGCCAGTGGTTATTTTTTTTTTTTAATCCACCTTTTTGAACAAGTGACATTACTTTCCAATTTTGCTTAGTGTTTTACATGAATGATGAAATAGGACAGATAAGTCCTTGGTTGATATGGGAAAAAAAGCTACCTGCAGAAACCTTCATTAGTACTACCTGGAGTTTGCTATATATTTTGTGTTCTCTTATCCTAGGCTATAGGAGGTATGATATGTTCTCTCTGAAGCTGCAGTAGCACAATTGAATCTGCTGTGTAATCGATAATTCCTTAATTGTGCTGACAAATGTGGATTGATTGTTTTGCCTGTGAAGACTTGCCATCCTGACCCCCTGAGCAAGCTCTGCCTTATCTGTAGCTCTACTTAATACTTTGCAGAACTGCAAATCAGAATCTTAAATGTATTTATTCTTGTTTAGTTCCTGGCCAGAAATCATGCTGTGACAGACTGGGGGTTCTGCCTATGTAGAGCTAATGAATTCTGGTCGATGTTAAGGAATTGCTGTATCATCAAATACCTTGGCATGTCAGAGTGAGAAACTGCTGTGAAGATTATTTCATATAGTTTCAAAGGCAGGGACCATTGAGGAGGCTCATTATATTTTAATAGTTTACATTTAGAAAGCAGCACTTTGAGACAATGACATGATCACACCCAAGTAAAGCTGTTCTTTTCCCAACTCTATCCTGGCAACCAAGGTATGGAAAAAGGCAAATTTCTGAAAAGAAAACAGAGAAATGTGATGTTTCAGCTGTGTCATTGAAAATGGAAAACTTGTGGCTAGGCTGTTGAGAGACCTCCAGGCTCTACACAGCTGAGCCGATGGAGGAGGTGAAGGATGTGGCTTCTGTAACTTGTTTCCAATAGAGCCAGCTGGGTTAGCTAATCAGCTGTGGAAGATAGCCTGACCTTAACCCAGCTGTCTGCATCTCACCTGGATAAGAGAAGAAGGCTTGCCCTTGTGAAGCCCTCTGCCTCCACAGCTGGGATGGAGTGGGCATGGATGGAAAATAACAAAGAGACTGTTGAAGGCAGCAGGGTTTTCAAATAATATGGCTAGGTGCAAATGGAGATACCTACCTACCGTTTGAGAAACTCCAGGAGAAAAAAAAAAAGGTAGGCGTTTAGAAGGAATCTGAGCTGCAACACTGATGAAGCTGAGGAGAAGAACAAAAATTTTGCAGTTAGTGAGGCCTCTGTATTTGAAATATGGGTTGAAGAAAAAACAGTCTGCAAAGAACAGACAAACTTGCTGTGTGAATAACAGAAGAATATAAAGAACCTCTCTGTCATTCTCAGAGGTAGATTCAAACAGCATTGGAAATTTAAGGAAAAAAAACAAAGCAGAGGAAAGCATATGAATGATTGTCCTTTTTCCAAATCTGCAGGTTTCTCATGCAGACGAACGTGATGAGTAGTGGGGGTTTGGGATCCTGATAGTATTTGTGCATTTATTTCTTTGGTATATGTCCCTGAAGGAGTGCCGTAATTGTAAAGGCAAAATACACTGTGGGCTAGACAACTGGGAGAAGGTGCGCATAAGGTAGGAGAAGTTTGAGGGGTGTAGCAGTAAGTAAAAGCAGAGGTGAGCTGCGAGTTGTGAGTTTCCATTCCGGGAAGGAATGGCATGGGAAGCCTGTATCCGGAGAGGAAGACAGGGATGAAACAAGAGGTGCTGCAGTTAAACAAAAAGAAGCATGAGAGCATGTGGGTGGATACAACCACAGTAACCCGGGGAATGCCAGCTCAGAGGATCAACTAACGCTTTGATGCATGCCATTTTTTTAGGTAAAGAGTGAAATAATCTGAAAACTGAATAGTAGGGCATTGAAGGATTTCTGTCACTTTTCTCAGTAACACTGGGAAGAAAATATTCTTCCGACTTAGAAAAATAAATTAAAAAAACAATTCTCCACAAGGCCCTGGTGAAAAACTGGCAAGGGAAAAATGAGAGCCGTACAAAGAGAGATGCAGCTCAGAAGTTGGACTTCAGATAGAGGTTGTTAGGTAGAAATGCAGATTACAGTGCTTGTTCTGTTGACAGCGTGCCCAAAGTGTATGCTGTGGTTATCCGAATCATTCGAGTTGTCCTCCTGCTGTAGAAATTTGTTCTTCTTAACCTGATGAGCCATACCTGAAATGGGAAAGGAGTCTTAAAGTTTAGCTCACAGAACATACAGAGGTAGAGGAGATCTAGAATGAAATCTAGAGTGTCTCAAATGTGGAAGTTCAAATCCTTGGAGTTCAAAAATGGACTGTCTGGATGATTTCCTTACTGGCTTTCACAAAAAAAACCCACACAAAAGACACAAGGAACACTCCCTCCATCCCTCCATCATGTGTCCTGTCCCCACCCCCCAAATTCCCTACCTACTCTAGCTTTAAAAACACTGATTTGATGTATTTCCTATACAAAAACTCTTAATTGTTCTTGTTCACTGAATGATTAAATGGATAAGCATTTAATTATCTTTTTAAATTCCATGCTTATGAACGCATCTGCTATCTGCATAATACAAGATATTATTATTTGAAAGTTTTTCATTAGGACTTACTTTGCTTTGTTGTTCAAAATTCAGGGAAAAAGTATCTACACTGAAAAATAGTTCAAGATATTAGAATATTATTATAACAACCTTTTCAGTATAAGGAACATGTTTTCCTTAAATATGTTAATTTCTACTGTAATTTGTATTGCAATAAAGAGAAGGGATTGCACAGCAACTGTGTGTGATTTCAGATTAGTCCATTTTTGTCTCTGAGCTCAGGAAGGAAGCCTACAATATAATTTGATGACTATTCATTGTTGTAGGTCTTTATGATTTAGAGTGCCAATGGCAGCCTGGACTTGAGTTGGTATTATCTAAATACATTTCTAAAGTATCAGACTAACATTGAAGCAGACATTCTTTGCATATAGATCTGAGACTAAATTATTGCCTCCCTTGCTGGCCCTGAAGTGACAGAGGGAAGGGGCCAAAAAATAGAGAGGTCAGATTGTATTTGTTGCATCTGCTACAGTAAAAACATTTCAAAGCTACTTGCAGCATGTTCCCACGGAGAACACAGTGCTAGAGACAGCCTGCTGTTTAACCAACCCTTCTGCAGGTTTTGTGGATGTGGTAACAGCTTGTGGGTATAAATGTTTGGCCGTGCTCAAGCATCAGAACAGGTATCCTTTTATTCAGTGCTGTCCTGATGGTCCTTGGCGTGCTTCATGTCCCATACCTTCATCCCGCAAGGCGGTGGCTGCCAGCATAATGTGCCTTACTGTACAGGACTTCTGGCTGTTAGGTTTTATGTGTAGCCTTACAGATGTTTTCTATTTCCCGTGGCACCACGGTGGTAAAGGTGAAAGCTGAATAGAATCACCCGTGAGCTTGGTCTTGCACCCAAACAGTCAGCAGTTTGTCAGCACTAGGTGATAGGGGAAGATGTGACTTTTAACATGAAGTCATAAAGTTACCCAGTCTCCATGGAAAACAAAAGAGATTTCTGAGAATGTGATTGCTCATATGGGTGTACTTATTCATTTTTCATGAAAAGTAAGTGAAAGCAAAGCCCCTTCTAGCCTAATGTTAAGTAGTGTTTTGCGGTGCAAGACTGTCTCCATTTTGCATTGTTTGGAGAAGAGCATTACTGTCATGCTCTACTGTCTGACCTATGCACCCGAACCACTGAGCTCTGTGTTATCTTTAAATTATCTTCCTCCAATAGCTAACAGTTTTTATCTCCTTAAAAATTAAACAGTCTGAAAAAGTTCTGCCTTTCTGGTTTACTGTTGTACTACGTTGCCTTTGGAGACACGCATGTTGCATTCAGAAGAGATGGAAGTAAACTGTCCCGTCTGGCTATCTGGGCCCATTGCTGCAAGTTACGGTGTTGTGTTTCCTCCTTGCAGCTGGACCGAGGGTAAAATCTGCTCCTTTCATCTGGTGCTCGCAGCTGCTTCATAGCCTGTCATGGAGATATGTTTTTGCAGTGTGAGGTATTTGCTACTGTGCAGCAATTCACGTTTGCTTTATAACAGCAGGTTTCAGTTGTGAGTCCCTAGGATCAAAGCTAAAAATAAAACCACTTCTATGCTCGTATGTGAGTAAAGAAGATTTTTAGTTAGGCTGGAATATTTATTAATCTACAGTGAGGAACTGATCGGAAGAAGATGAATTCTTTTTCCAAAGACATCTAAATCCAATGAAAGGGTTCTATAATACAAAATATGAATGATTGTAAATCTTCTTTTTTGGACTTATCCCTCAAATTGCAGGACATGACGCTAAGACTGTCCCAGTCAGTCAGGGACCAGACTGTAGCTATCATGTCATCCTGTGATCCAGGATGAATCTTACTGCTGTGTTAAAAGTATAAGTTTTGGCAGTTTAGTATTTCTAATCCAAATTTGGGTAAAGTAATGGTCTAGGGTAGTCCTGATATTAATTATTGAAAACATACCTATTTACAGAAGTGCTCAGTAAAGTTGGGAATCCAAGTTCAGAAGTTCCAGAGATGCACAGAACTCAGATTTGTATATAAAAAGCTTTGTTACAGTTTCATTAAGAGTCATTAAGGCCTGTGTACCATTTGTTTTAGGGGTATTGCTTTTAGCATTACTGTCCACCAATAGTCAATATTTAGCTTGTCTGGAAGTTAATCATCCTGTCAAAACAGCAGTAGAAGGAAACAAACCAAAATAAAAAAACCCAAATTTTTTTTCAGCTGTCAGTGCTGATTATAGTCAGAACGGAAGAGTAATTGGTAGGAGAATTATCAAATGGCATACTTAAAATTACATTAGCACATTATTTTACCTTATTAGCATTCTCAAATTTCTATTTCTCAGTGAAAATCTCCTTGTAAGCAATTAAATGTGAATAGTCTGTCTTGAATCTGATCAAATATGTAAGATTAAACAATGTTCCCAAACATCTTTTACTTACTACAAGAAATAATTAAGGAGAGGTTAATGAAGTGCACCAGTAATTGTCATGCTGTTACTGGTGACCACTCTGGCTTCAGTTCTGCCCAAAGTTGTTGTGACAATTTTCTAGTATTAACCACACATGATGTAATTAGGTGTTCCTCTCTGATTACAGATTGTTTTAAACTTCACCACCATGGACCTTTACAAGAGCAGTCTCTGTTGGTACGACTATATTGAAGTAAGAGATGGCTACTGGAGAAAATCGCCTCTGCTTGGTATGCAGCACTTGAATGCTGTGCTGTCCATAGGTGCCACACTCATTCAGTTCAGTGGGCTTGATTGTTGTTGCACACACAACAAACCTCTCACTTTTTAGATGTCTAGAATGTATTTAAGCTTGGGGATGGGAAAAAAACACTAAATGGCCTCAAATAAGTAGTTTATTTGACTTCAGGCCTTCTTTTCATTGCAGCTAGTTGTTATTCAGCTTCGTGTGGGAAGTTATAGAGAAATCTGTAGGGAGTGTGATGGGAAATCCCTAGATTACATGATGAGCACACGCACTGTGGTTGAGAGCACCCACTGTAGAGTTGCACTGATCAGCTCTGTTCCTGTGCTTGTTGATTTATGAATAGAAAATTGCATCTATTTCTTTTTTACTTGTCCTTCCCTGCTCTTGCAGGGAAAAGACATGCAAAGCAATAAAGAATTCTTAGAGTTGCAACTTCTGTGCAGGAAGCTGCAGCCATCCTTTGCTTAATTCCAGGGGTTGGTGGGGAGATTTCACACCCTGTAATGCCACTCTCCAATCCAGAGGCTGGGTTTGACATCCCATGATCTTCTCTGATTGAAACGGGGATTTCATACCATAGGAAACACGAACGTCTCCAACTTCTTGGGTCAGTTTTGTTGTTGTTTTTAGAATGAAGACTAAAACTATTTGTTAGCATCCTCACAGCCACAATTTAAAAGCAGTAAAAAAAGGCAGAAAAGGAAACAGATACAGAGGCAGCTTTTTAACAGTAGTGCCTATTTTCTTGGTCTTAAAAATAAACGAAGAAACAATGAAGACCAGATGGAAATTACCCTTTTCTCTTGTACCCTTCTCTAGCACCTAGACAAACAGAAATTTTACCTACCTAGGCTGAATTTAAGAGGATAATATAGCCTAGGCTCATTTGGATGTTAGTTTTTAAATCTCTCTGGTCCTTAGACACAGTGAGTGGTATTACTGTGACCTACATTACATTCCTCTTTTAAGGTTAGTACTCACTTTCGCCTTCCAAAATACCTGGGGTTGTATGTATAGAAACAATCTTAAACAATAGATTTTCTACTTAATTGCCCTAAGTTTCGTATCTAGACTAGTGAGCCTGACTGCAATGAAAAGAAGTACTGAAAGCTTTAGAACAAAATCTTTGTGTATTAGGTCCTGATCTGCAGAAACACATGTTCTTAACCATAAGCAAGTGAATAGTTCCACTGAGTTGGTTATGCCCCTCCTGTTTATAATGTTCAACACTTGTATAAATGTTTGCAGCTTTTGGCTTCAGAAGTGGCAGAAAATGCAGTTACTGGTTGCATGTTTTTAGGCAGGTTTTGTGGTGACAAACTGCCAGAAGTCCTTGCATCTTCCGACAGCAGGATGTGGATCGAGTTCCGCAGCAGCAGCAACTGGGTTGGGAAAGGTTTTGCAGCAATTTATGAAGGTAAGCCTCTTACAGCTTAGAAATTACTTGATTATGGAGGAAATGTATTAACCGGATACCTTTGGATATTTAAAAAAAAAAAGTCAGAAATAACCAAATATGATATCATTATTTTATTACTAAGAGAGAGAGTAGGTGTAAACTTACTGGACAGGACATTTTGAAACTCTTCCTGTGATTAGATTTCAGATGACCTCTTTTCTAGGGACACCACTAATAATATTCATAAGCATTTGTTACCAGTCTCTTAATTAACTGAATGTGCATGTTCTTGTGCTCGGTGTGTGAAACGATTTCTTTGAGTACTTTCTGTTTACTCTTCAGTAAAATCTGACTCAAGTTTTCCATATGCTCTGGGATTACTTAATAGAGACACTCCCTCACACTGAGTGTATTAGCAAGTCAAGATTCACCTGTTTAAAATAGATCCTATTTAATTAAATATTGAATCCATGGTAGTAAACTGTATGAATTAGTTGATATTGACAAATATTTACATGATTATCAGTATGGACCTTGAAAAGTGCATTTACTTTTCAAGAAAATATTGTTTATTTCTATTAACTGTTTCTTCAAATTCAGTGTAAGCTTGAAGTGATAAACTGTAGGTTGAAATGTATAAATCATTACAAAATATGAGATTTCTGTCTCATTTGTCTCTTTTTAAAGGTTAGTAAATATCAATGAAGAATGTTTATTAAATATATTTCAAAGGTAAACAAAAAGTAAAATCTAATTATTTTGACCTTTTAAATATATTCTGTAAAACATATAGATTCAGATTATCCGTGATTCCAAAGTCTTCCTGAACATTGTAGACATATTTAGAGCTATTAGAAATCCTGAATTGTATTCGCTAACTGAAATATGCATAGTGGTTTAAATGGATTGTGTTTTCAAGAATTTGTCCTTGGTAGACTTTTTAAGTCTTCTCCAGAATAATCTTCTCATTAGCTTTAAAAAGTGGAGCATAAAATATCAGTCTGGGCATGGGGAACAGAAAATGTCATTACTGACAATAAGAATTTTATGCTTTTATCAGCTATCTGTGGAGGTGAAATCCACAAAAATGAAGGCCAGATCCAGTCTCCCAATTATCCTGATGACTACAGACCAATGAAGGAATGTGTGTGGAGGATAACAGTGTCAGAAAACTACAATGTGGGATTAACCTTTCAAGCATTTGAGGTAAAGTCTTATAACTGATCGCAGCGAAATGTCCAGTGGATAAGTGACATTTAAGGGAATCCTCATTAAAACTGTGAATGAATTTAAGAATTCTCTATGAAAAATAAGCTCCAGAATCTATTTCTACTCGCCATGAAACCTTCCTTTCTGTAGAACTTTTCAAGGTTAAAGGTTTTTCATGTTTTCTATGCTGTTTGAATTGGAATGTTTAAAGCACTGACAATAGTTGCAGTTTAGCAAACACATAATCCAAGTCAGCAAGGCTGCTTTAATATTCTGTTAAATAATAGGGATTTTTTTATCTTTGCTAAATCTTATTGTTAAAAAGGAATGTCTATCTGGAAAGAAACCACTGTGATTTTTGGCTTCTGTTTTGAGAAGAAAAAGCCTACTTAAAATCAGTTTACAAACCTATATTTAGGGAGGGAAGAAAAAAGCCATGGTGAGTCATGCGTGTCTTTAGTGTACATATCTCTGTGTGTAACATTGCTAAACAGTGGTAAACTCTTGTATAACAAAGAAAAGGAATATTTCATATGTCATTTTTATGCGTATGTGATACATTTACTTGACATTTATAGATAAATTTAGTAACATACTTTGAGTTCACCTGTTTTATTTTAATATGCTTCAGCAGTAATGACATGAAGAACAGTCCTTTTTTAAATCTAAACTTTTTGGCTTTAAATTTACTAAATAAATTTAGTAACATACTTTGAGTTCACCTGTTTTATTTTAATATGCTTCAGCAGTAATGACATGAAGAACAGTCCTTTTTTAAATCTAAACTTTTTTGCTTTATGGTGCACATAGATATAAACACAGGTATCGTAAATTTAGACATAATTTCCAACCTGTAATTTTAGTCTTACAGACAGACTTCAGGGGTATGGCACGTTTTTGCTATGACTGATGAAAAGTCTGAGCATGAGATAGCAAGGGTTTGGGACTTTATCAGCAATTATGAATATAAACAAGGGAAATGTTAGTAATTTCACAAATTCTACTTAATTTTCCTTTTTTCATATCCTGAATTCACGTTGGGTCTATGCAGACAAGATCAGGTCTCCTTGCCTGAAGGGTTTTGCAGACGCCATTCTGCATGGCCTGGATCAAGATTATTTAACATAGTATGTCAGTCTGCTCTTGGTGCTCAGTATATTTTGGTGTGGTCCCAAGAGAAATGACACTATGCTTCTGCATAGAAAAATTGCCGCAGTATTTGATCTCCATGCAGATGCTCAGCGTGGGTCTGCATGTATAGTACATTATCGCTTGAACTGACCCCAGTTCAGTATCACCTCTGGCAGCATCAAACTTCCATCTGGCAGGACCTTTGTCTAATCAGCAAATTATGGACTATTTGCAAGTGTGAAGACAGCATGTTCATGCTTACCATATAGAAAATAATTAGAAGCAGAAGACCAGCAAATGGAGCACAATTTAGTAGGCTAGTGGTTACGACTGGAAAAGGAAGTGTCCAGTTTTTCCCCCAGACTATTTGGTATTATGGCACTCTCTAGAGGTGAAACGTGGACTGACGCCTCCCAAGCAGGAAGGGAATTGAGCAGAGTATAGTTAAGTGGTAGTCTCAGATTGGTGCCTCTGCTAGATGTGTTTTGAAAGACAAAAAAAAAAAAATAAATCCAGCAGTAGGGACTTGAAAGGTACATACTTTTCCAGGGAGAGTCTGAGCTGTGATTCCAGAGTGGCAAGATGCCCTTGAGCACCAATTGAGGTGCCCCAGAAAGGCACAAGACTTCTGTTACATCTGTCCTCGCGGCATTTCTTACTGGCTCGTCCACAGGGCTCCCCGCTGAGAGTGAGAGTTGCTTTGGAAACTGCTCTGAAGTGCCTTGCTTAAGACATTCACCATTGGGTCTGATTTCCGTTTTGGGTCCAAGCGCCTAAACGTAGGTGTTCTGGTTTTTTGGTACTTAGTCCCTCTCTGGACTGAATCCTTGGTGCACTGCCCAGTAAAACAAAAAGTTGTTTAAAAATCACAGTTCTTCATGCCAGCTGAGATCAAAAAAAGTAAATGTCAGGCCAAAGAGTTATTGCAGCGTGTTTGTGAGAAAATTACTTCTCTGTCCTTTGAAAGGTACAGTTAAGTAAGAGGAATTCTCATTATCCGTATGTAATGTTAGAAAAAATTACTGTATAAATAACCTTCACTCCAAAATGAAAGCACTAGGGAAGCTGGGAATTTCAAACTGTATCAATGAGTCATCTTGTTTTGCCTGCTGTGGGCAACGCATTTTCCACTGAGTGTGGGATTACCCTTGCTTATTTGGCGGCCTGTACTTTCCAGTATCTAGATGAGAGCAGAGATGTTGGGACTGATAACTCCCATCTTTTTGCTTCACTGTTAGTCACCTTTATTATATTCTTCTTTGAAAATTAGCTGTGCTTCTATTTTTTTTTTTTAAAGAACTTTTGTTAGCACACAGTTTCACTGGCTTCACTGGCTAAGGCAATCCAGAACATTTCTAGAGCTGAGCACATTAATCTTCCTCATTTGAGTGGCCCTGTTAATCTTTCTGCAGATAGTGCTCATTTAAATTATTTTTACATAAGTCAGGGAATAAAATTTGTCTGACCTTCTGATTCTACTAGGCATATATCCCACCTTTTATGACTAAAGTCTACGACCTGAGTCAGATATGTTTACCTGTACTGGAATTTGACTCTATCAACAAATAAATTAAGAATGACAAAAAGTAATTGGAAGTTTTCTCCTGAAGTATGATTGCTCCCAGATTTGCTCTGCAAATGTTATTCTCTTGTGTTTTGGTTTTTTTGGGTCTTTTTTTTTAAATACATTTATTTTTTCCGTTGGGGGAGTGCTACCAAACAAAGGTAGTCTGGAATTTTTAGCCAAATATATTTTAGTCTAAAGTCATTGTTTTTTTAATAACTGGGACTATATTTTATTTTCATTTGAGAATGAATATTGAGTATGTATCTGGCTTTCCATTTCACCAGATTTCTTAGTGTTTTCTTGCGCTTATGCTCCTGTCTTAAGAATTTTTATGGCATTTTCACAACTTAGTTCTCTAATGCCATTCAAATTCTGGGTTTCCTCTAAGGCCTTCAGGAGCCAATGGCATCTTTCATTTTCCTGTAAGCAATGCATTTTTCTGTAAAATCTGTTTGTTTATGCTTTTTAGCATTCGCTAACATTTTGCATATTTCTTCTCACCTGCATGTAGTATCAATCTTGTGAAATTTTAATGCTCCAGTAAATGAGGTTTACAGGATCAGTCCAGTTACAATGAAACTCACTGGGAGTCCTTTTATTAACTTGAGGAGATTTTCTGCCCTTGTAGTAGGAAGAATAAGAGACTGTTGCAAGTGTAATAGATCTTTGTAGGGCAGTGTTCCCCAGTGACCATACCACGACATCTGAGGTACAGATAAACAGAGCGCATTTTATACTGGTTCTTTTTCATTGGTCACTGAATCCTTAACACCAGTTGTCATTTCTCAAAAACACAATACTTATCTGTTAGTTTATATATAGGAGTAACAATTTAATCCCTTAATATAACAATATTGACAGTAATAATGGCATCACTTGCAGCAGCAGTACACTAAAAATAAATGAATACAGTAGAATGGCTACCTTTTGAATTGTTTTATTGCTTTTAGCGCTTTGTAAGTTAGCTGATTTTTATAGTCTTAGGAAGTTTAGTAACTGACTGCTGTACAAAATATATATTTTAGCTGTTGTCTTCTGTCAAAAATAGAGTGATTCTCGGGAAAGAAACTAACCTCAACATTCACCTGAATGGGAAATTGATACATGCAACTTGGAGCCACACTTGGCACGTGAATAATCAGATTTTCCATATTGCCCCATAGAACATGGAAAACACGGAAACATGGAAAAAGACAGATGTTAATTAAAAGTCTTGAGTGGTGAAATGACCACAGACACGTGTGAGGAATATACACAATTTCTTCATTGATATTAGTGGGCTTTGGACCAGGTCACTTCTTTCTACGTCGGAGTGCAATATGATTTTTACTGAGATAGCAAGGCAGACTTTGTTTCAAATTGGAATATGATGTTATGTATTTAAAATCTGTTACTTAATGAAAATTTGGAATTGGTATTACAGTGTCAAAATCTTATCAGTGCTCAGGTAGACACGTGCCTGACCACATTAGCTGCAAACATACAGTTGCCACTGAAGTCAGCAACGGGTGGTTGCATCCCAGATCATCTTGACTTTTCTCACTCATTTCCCAAGCTCTGGCCCAAAGCAGTTCGTGAGCAAACATCTAAGGAATCAGAGTAAATGGCGATATGGATCGTACCAGAGAAGTGAGTGAATTACATATGTAAATGTTTGAAGAATTGGAAAGTTGGAAAGAAGATAGACAAATTTTGTGTCCAAGTGCCATATTTTGATGCCATTAAAATGAAATGAAATCAAACAGCCCTTTACCCCAGCTTTCCCTCTTACCTAAAAAAAGCAGAAATCCTAATGTGCTAAATGAAAGCTCCTTAGTCTGTGGTGGTTCCTGAGCTTAGTGTTTGTCATAATGCACAATCAAAGCAGAGTATCAGCAGCCACTTGTACTAACTGAGCAGCTTACGTGTGAGAAAAACTCTGTCCAGAGATAAGATGTGAATTTTTCTGGATTTGGTTTGATTTTGACTTCTTTGTCATTTTAACAGAATTTAGGTGTGCTGAATTAAATTTGAGGCTTCTCCAACCTGTCCTGTCCTGTCCCCCTCACCCCTAAGCCTAGCTCACAGTTCAGCCACTTAGTTGAACAATAGTTTTCTTAGAGGATTTTTGAATGCTTGGATTTAGTTAATTCTTTTATAGCTAAAATGCTATAATACTTGAGTAATGTGAAGTAATTCTGCAGTAAAATGACCCACATCAAGAGGACTTTTAATTCTATTGGGAAAGATACTCTCTCAGTAAAGGCAGCCATCATATATTATCTAGTCTCTGGATAGGATAATATTCTGGCTTCAACCGCTTTCTTCTTTGGCGCAATCTCCACTCTGACTGACTCTGTAAATACTGTTATGTAAAGAGCACAAGACTTGCTACTCAAGTAGAAGTGCACGCGTGTCCACTCACATGTTAGTCTATGTTTGAATGTCATGTGACAGGACACTTAAACGAGAGGCGCATTTTCAATTGTTCTGGTTTCAGTAGGTTTCCCATCAGTGTGGCAAAGATTAACTCATTGACCCAGAAAGTCACAAGAAGGCACCTGAAATCAGGTATTGTGCAACAGAAATCAGACACATCAGCTGCAGAAAAATAAGGAGGATTTTTTTTTTCATCTGTTCTATTAGCTACTTAATAGCTGATAATTATAGAAGCGTGTTTGAATCTAATTCTACAGCTGCCCCAAACTCTTCATGCACTGTAATTTTTTACAGTTACCCTGCAACATCAATGGGTAGTGACAAATGCAAAATTTTGCCTTGTATTGAAGAAGAAGGAAGAAAATAAGATATTGATCGTCACCTGAAATAGCACAGGTTGATAATGTCTAAAAAAAATCTTATGCGTGTTAATAAAAAATGAGGGGTTTGTATTTTAAAACCAATTAATATTTCTGACCCAGTTAGTTGTTGAACCACTGATCTTGTGTACTTGAGTATACATGAGAAAAGAGGACTTTACTTGAATTCAGAGTAGGAATTTGGCAGAACATTGGGAAGCTTAGAGGTGAGCATGGCTTTTCTTAGTTACTTTTTTCCAGTTAGACTGTTGTCTCCTGTGTAACAATCTCAGAATTATTTCTTTTCATAGAAAACAAGTATAGTTAAAAACAGTCCAGTGATTTTTCTTCTACTCATCTTCCTGGTGTTTGAACCCTAAACAGAGAACCCTAACCTTACTTTTGAAAAATTTCTGTTCTGTTTATTAGCTGATTGATACTGAGTATTTATGGTCAAGTTCAAATATGTCTCTTTAAAAATATTTTTTTACAGATTGAAAGACACGATAACTGTGCGTATGACTACTTGGAAATACGAGATGGAATGAATGAGAACAGTCCTTTAATTGGTCACTTTTGTGGCTATGACAAGCCAGAAGACATTAGATCTACCTCTAATACCCTGTGGATGAAGTTTGTTTCTGATGGAACTGTTAACAAAGCAGGGTTTGCAGCTAACTTTTTCAAAGGTAAATGTTAAAGCATATTTTGGGAGGTGCGAACTGCTTATCACTTGTTTTTGTACTAGAAAAATTATAATAGGCTATGAAAAATACTTTTCAACTTCTTTTTTCTAAAATTAGTTCTCTGCTATCTCCAGTGTATTATTTATCTTGGGCAAGTAATTCTATCAAACCAAAACAGCTGAGGTATTTGCATCTCCTTGTAACATATGTCCAAAGAATGAAGGAGTATATTGAATGCAACTTCCTACTCTCTTCAGGTTCAAATAATCAGCTTAGTTTTGGAACACCTTTGAAACATATCTAATCTTCTAAAAATTTTTTTTTTCACGTATTGTGTTATCAAATATAAAGTTAGGTAGTATAATCACGATAGAGACAATTGACTATTTTCTGTTAAGGTTTTTTCTTTTCTCTAAATGTTGTGTTTCCTAAGCCCTTTGCTGCATTAAGCTGCTTTATCAATTTATTGGTGAGCAAGAAAAAAAGAAATGCAGCTGAGAAAGCAGTGACCATTGGCTTCACCATCTTCCTGCAGTTGGTTGTGGGTTTTTTTTGGGGAGGGGGGTGCGTCATACAGCTGTGCCTGCAGCAGTTGGTGCATGGGGAGTGTGTAATTCCTATCCTGTGCTGCCCATGGCATGGTGAAAGCCCCTAGCAGTGGTGTGGCCACGGTGACACCCGGAATACAGGGCACAGCACCGGGAGAACCTGTTTGCTCTTTGGAAGAGCCACAAGCTGGGGCTTTTGTCACCCTAACTTGTAGTTTTCACCGCAGACAATTAGAACCTTGAAGGCTGTAGGCATAAGTGTGGGAGCTCTGTTTTATTTTGAAGAAACTTCTTGTCCTAGTGTACAGAAACCGTATTTCAACATCTGAGGAATATTTAACAATGAATCTCATGGGTATTCTTCCGAGCTAGCAGAGGTAATACGTTATTCCTTTCCCTCCCCCATCCCTGATGCATCTTGTTCCCTTTAATATCAGTAGAATGAAAACCTGGGATTTAAGGATTCTGTTAATCTGGTTTTGAGTATGAATTCGGGATAATGCACAAATTGATTCTGTGGGAGATAAAGTGCCCTTCAAGTGACCCTGCTGTGGATTTTCAATCTTTCTTTCAATACTTTATACAACCTTTAGATTATGGCTGCCTGAATTATTGTATGCTGCCCACAAAGTGCTTATAAATTAGATCTGCAGCTGTCAGGAGGTATTGTTGTAAAAAAACCCACCCCAACCCCACAAAGGACAAATTTTTATTTTCTCCATTGCAGGTCTTCTTAGCATTTGAAAATGCTCTAGTCAGCAACCACAGTGTGTTATGTAGTGCACCATATAATGGCATGCATACAGCTTTCTGGGTTAATATTGATCCAGCAATTACAGCTGAGGAAGGTAATTATTTAACACATTTTTGCATTCTTCCCTGTCTTGGCAGAGGAAGATGAATGTGCCAAACCTGACAATGGTGGCTGTGAGCAGCGCTGTGTAAATACTCTGGGCAGCTACCAGTGCGCCTGTGATCCTGGCTATGAACTTGGTCCTGACAAAAAGAGTTGTGAAGGTACAGTGCGTTGCTGCGTTATGGGCTCCTAAAGCTCACAGAGTGCCGTCGCTGGAATGAGACGCTACCCCTTTCGCATGCTCGGCACTAGCAATGTGGGATCTGTGGAACCCAGCCTGGAAAACCAGTGCTCCCTTTTAAGTAGTGGTGCCAGAGTAATGTCTGTCTACAGCGGTCGTCTTCATCTGAGCTCTGTCACTAATTTAGCTTTACAGGTTTTGCTGTGAGTCGTTAGGCTACAGCGCAAAGCAGGACGTTGTACCTCCCCAAACCACTTATTGCATTATACATACTCATTAAAGTGTCCCACCACGCATAAGGAGACAATTCTCAGCAGAGCAATGTGCCACTGTCTCAGAATCAGAATATTTAACGATCCTTCTGACCGCTTCTGACTGGGGTGTGACTGGGAAGGTGGCAGGTTTGAAGAGGAGGATCCTTTACTCTAGCTCAAAGCTCAGAGAAATCCTCCCTGCTCACAGTCAGATTGTGGACTTTTCTTGATGGAAACAAATTCACGTTTCAGGGTGAGCAAAGCATGTTCAAATCATAATCTAGAGAAATAAAAACCTGTTAAGTGGAAGTCTGTGTAAACAGGATTGGACTGAGATAAGCTTTTGTGTTCTATACATATTTCATATCAAAAGAAAGAAGCAAAAGCTCTTGAGTGTTACTCACCAATTGTTGTTTGATTTTTATTCATAAACACCAATAAATTCAGGGATAGCACAAATTATTCTTATCTCAGTTCATCTGTTTTTTTGCATTGTGAGTGGACTTTGAAAATTGGAGTGCTTGGAGTTACAGTTTTCTTCTGATGCAATTTTCTGGTCTCTTCCTTTTTTTTCTCCCGATTTCCTGGCTTTAGTTCCTGATTTGTCTCAATTTGGGGCAGTTTTGCTTAGTTTCTTTGCCCTTTTTGTTCTTTTTGCTGTGTGGGGTTGGGTTGTTTTCTTTTGTTTGTTTGTTTGGGGGGTGTGTGTGTTTGTGTGAGGTGGTGATAGTTCCAGACTACAGGTATGTTAGATTGTGGCTCTCCTCAGGCTGGCTGGTTTTTCAGTTGGTTCCCCTGTCCCCCAATTTTAATAGTGACCACATTGGAAAAACAATTTATTTAGATGTCTGCATGTTAGGCAGTGTGCAGAAAGTAATCTAAGGGAGGGGCCATGAAGACAGAGGTTTAATCTCTGGGCCTTTGATCATCAGCCTAAATTTATGTAAGGAATTCGGTTTAGTCTGCCTGCTGACCTTAGTCAGAATATTAGGGAATATTACCAGTCTTTCAGAAAACTCTTCCCTCTGCCCCCCCAAAATAAAGAAGGAATATCTCCTTGGTACACCCCAATGGAAAACCAACTCTGGCAAAATGAGAAGTCACTCAAAGTAGTGCAGTGCAGTGTGGAGCAAAAACCTGAGCTATCCCTAAAATTGTAAGAGCATTTGTTCCACGTGACGTAGCACTCACCGTACAATAAAAAAGTGTCTGTTCCTGTCTAGCTGATGGTCTCACACACTATATCTCCTTCAGCTAACACATAACACTTGTGACCACTGAATTAAAATCAACGTATACTCACAGTGAGCATTACATCCTAGTTGTAGTTTGGGATTTGAGGGGTGACCTAGCTCTGTTAATTCACACAAGATACTAGAGCAGAAGATTCTAACTCAGAACCTCTGCCCAGTGCTTCACTGCAGTGTTGACATGCACAGAAAATTGCTTCATGCTGGTCTAATCCAAATCTCTTCTGCTGGCAGCATATTAGAAAGCTTTAAGACTTTTTTTTCAGTATTTCCATGTTTCCCACCATTGCCTCAAGGAACAGCGGAGTGACATTGAAAAGCAGAAACTGAAAACTAGCGGTCAGTTTTCCTGACCCAGACTGGATCATGTGGGGGTACAGCTTGTGTCATCTGAGTATTGTCTCTAAGTCTGTGCTTGGTCTTTTTTGATACACTGAGGTGTGACCTGGGGTCTTAGTCCCCTGACTCCGGTCAGATTACCTCTTCGTGTATACCAAGGAGTCTGCTGCATGGAAAGCCAGGTGCAAAGAGGGAGAATGGTGTGTGTCTGGGTTGGCCAAGCGTGCCCTGACATGGAAACTGGAGAGTTCTCCTAGGTGTGTTAACTGAAGGAGATGTAGTGTGTGAGACCATCAGCTAGACAGGCATAGACACTTTTTTAAAGCATTCAGCATTAGCACAGAGCAGTTGGAAGAACGTGGATCTTCCCCCCACCAGCTCTTTCGAAAGAGATTTGTGGACGATTTCCAGTGCTGTCACAGTGCTGTAATGGTATGAATGGAGCAGAGTGTGACAGAGAACCCCTGCAAATCCCATTACTCTCCTTTTTTTTTTTAACAAAAAAAAATTACACAGATGGAAAAGATTAACGTGTTTGGTCTTTGCTATCTGAACTGCATTCACTAACATAGTATAGTACTGTTCTGTTGTGTGGAGGTGACAGTTTCCAAATATATGCTGAATAGGTGTGTTCTCTGTTACTTGAACATCCATACTTCAGCAGAAGTGACTGTGACTGAGTAGTACGTGACTGCTATCCCAAAGCAGTGACCCTATCTAGTAGGTGATGGGAGGCATATAGAGCTACATGAGCTGAGACAGGTAGGGCTGATTCTAGATCAATAATCAGGAAGAGAAGCTGGGGAAATGTGAAGCACATCTTAAGTAGTCCGTCTGCCAGAAGAGGGGTGGTCAAGGTCCTGGGGAGGGCGGTGAGGTCAGAGGACTTGCATGGGAAAGGCTGTGAGAGAATAACCAGAGTCTCTGGAGAGAAGGAAAAAGAATGAATATGATAACGCCTTGTGTAGTCCTCAGACTTATCTCTGCCCGCAAACCTGCAAGCTGTTCAAGATAGGGGCTGTCTCTTTCTTTTTGTTTGCACCAAGCATGATAAAGCAAGATTCTGATTAGTCTGTCTGGGCATTACAGCAGTATAAGTAATGAGAGGACTGAACCTTCTCAGCTTGCTTCTGTTTATAGTAAAATATGGCTTCAGTCAAGAAATGATGCTCTCCCTTTTAATTTTACAGCTGCTTGCGGAGGACTCCTGACAAAGCTGAATGGGACTATAACCACACCAGGGTGGCCCAAAGAGTATCCTCCAAACAAAAACTGTGTGTGGCAGGTGGTTGCCCCGACGCAATACCGAATTTCAATGAAGTTTGAGTTTTTTGAGTTAGAAGGGAACGAAGTAAGTAACTGTGAACAAAGAGCTGCACAATCTGTTACACGCTAAATGGCTTCGTGAGTGTTCGAAAATAGATATTGTCTTCTAAAACCCTTGCTAACTGTTCATATGCTGAAAATAACCACAGATACTCTTGTTTTCATTTTGGGACTGTTTCTGGAGTTAATCAAAACAAACACGGAGAGCATAGCTCTTTTACGTATCATCTAAATGTATACGTATTACAAGAAATTTAAAAGATATGTTCTCTGCTGAGTCTCAGCTGACTTTTTTTTTATCAACAAAGTAAAACAGAGCAAATGGCTGAGGCATATTGGAAAGAATTCAAGAGCAGAAAATCTGGAGAAACCAAATCATCTTTACAGACTATGACTACAAAGAATACACTTAAGCTCTGGTCAGAGTGAGGGACTGTTCAAATCACTTAAAGTATCTCATGGTGGGAATATTTTAAAGAGCAGTACCAGAAATAAGGCACAACGGATCAGCAGCAGTGTTTGAGCTGGGCAGCCCTTGGAGGTGGGGTGTCTTGTCCCCAGGTAGAGGAGAGGGGCAGGGCAGAGCCCTCCGAGTGGTAAGGGCTGCTCCCTGTGACTTTAAACAAAGTGATGGGTCGTGGTGTGTTGTTTGGGTGTGAATAAGTAAAATACGGGTTTCAACCTCAACTTTTCGGCCTCTGTTCTGCTTCCTAGGTCCTGCTCTGTCATAGCATAGAATTCCACAGCTACGCTGTAGCCATGATGTGCTGTAGCCATCAAGTTTATCTGAATATCCTTCACATGGTGTTAAGAACGTAAATCCCAGGACATTATTTCTGACTAACCAAATTTGCAGCAACTTTCTGTTGTTGTTGTTTTGGAGACGTAGGGTGTTCTGGGCATGAGATGTGAAGTGGCAAAAGCTGGAGTTGAATTTATAACTAAGAAACAACTCAGCCATGGATTCTCCAAAATAAATCAAAATTGTTTGCAGAGGCAACAAAGTGAAATTTATATTTTAAAATCATTTGGGGTGGGTTCTGAAGTCTGTGAAATTCCAGCTTACTTTTAATGATTTCTAGTACGTTACATTCACATCCTGTTATCATTACAAGAATGGCAAAAGGTGTAATAAAATCTTACAAATCAAATGTTTTTCAACATTCAGAACTTTGGTTTGATCCTCTCCTGTGTTACTAAATCAGCTGCAGCTTTATATTATTAAGTAGTAGTACTAAGAATGGTACCTGTGAAAGTCGGGGGGGGGGCAGGGGGGGAATGTATTTGGAACACTGTAATATGTTGTCTGAGTGCAGGCTTAAAATATATACATTTAGAAAATGCTCTAATTTTAATGTTTGTTTAATATGTATTTTCCAATATTGCAATTTTAATATTTTACATTTACCATTTACAGTCTTAGTTTTATATTTAACTTGTAATTATTTGTTTTTAAAATAGTGTTTTATGAAGGAAGTTGGACCTATCTGGAATTACACTGAATTTCTAATGTAAAGCCATGAAACCATGAAAACTCGCCACTAATGTGTTGCTGAAATTGCTGGCATTTATTAATGTTGTGAATTATATTTGAAAATCGCATGCATTGATATGAATTTGTCTTAGAATTAATATAAATCAGCATGTGGCAGTAACTCAAGTTTTATAAATCTTTGTTTTCTTCATATTGTGCAAAAGTAGTTTCAACTGAATTAATCACTTTCCACTTGTAATATATGAAAATTGTTCCAGTAACAATGAAAATCTAATCTACATCTAGAATGTATTATTTAAAAAAAAATTGGAAATATTGACAATCATTTAGTATTTCATACGGAGAAAGAGCAAAAAAGGCCAAAACATCCTTTTTTATAGTTCTCCTCCAGCTCCCCTGACATTTCTTTTTTGACTAGAAATTGTGATTTATGAAATATAACTTGGATTTAATGGACAATCTAAGCTCTGTATGAATCCTCCTGGCCACTGTTTTCTCTTAAGCTATTGATTGCAGACAACTGGGACATTTTTGATTAAATGATTGATAGTTGAGCCTAAGAAGCTTAGAAGTTTTTGGGTGGAAGGCTTTAGGTTGACCAAAGGATTATGCATTGAAGGTATTATCATGAGTAGTAGGCCTTGCATAAGACTTTTTTTATTACATTATTTTACTCTATTTTATTTTTAACCTTTTAATGAAAATGACATTTATCAGACCTCCGAATTATAGCTATGCTACTGTTGAAGAAAGATGTACAGTTTTAATAGTACAGATTTATAAATTTGTAAATAAAAGAATGTCTTAAATATATTATGGTAAAAACCTATCATGTAAGTTTCTAAGTAAAAATTATTATTTTTTTTAAAATCTGTGGGATGCAAGCAGTAGAAGGTTTGTAGGTTCTGGATATGTGGTTTCCAGCAAAAAGATAGGTATCATTTTTAGGGTGAATATTTCTAGATTTTTAGTCTAATGTCACTGGAATTTTCACTTTTTATATTAAATGGAAACAGTACTAAGCATTTTGAAATTTAGATACTAAACATGCATTAGTATCTATCACAATACAGTTTTGAATGTAATACATAGTATAGCTATGCCTTAGTGACCTTAAAATATTCTTACACAAAATCAGTGAACATTTGCAAGCATTTACAAATGTTTTCAGAGTCAGGGAAAAGTGAAAAAAGACATTATTACCCTATTAAAGAGCAGCATATACCAACCAGTGTTCTTGGATTTGTAGATAACTTCATGCTTTTCTTTTGGCCAGCCAAAAAAAAAATTAATTTCTTTCTTTTCTCAGGTTTGTAAATACGATTATGTGGAGATTCGCAGTGGCCTTTCTTCTGATTCTAAACTACACGGTAAATTCTGTGGTACAGAAGTGCCTGAAGTTATCACCTCTCAGTACAACAACATGCGAATTGAGTTCAGATCTGACAACACTGTGTCAAAAAAAGGCTTCAAGGCACACTTCTTCTCAGGTATAGAAAATCACTCTTGTGTACCTGTGAGTGCCTCTGAGCAAGCACTGACTAGGTGGAGTGAGTACTATATTTTGGTATAAAAGTGGCTGGCCTTTTCCCTTACAGTTTTCCTGTTAGCTTTGACTTTATTTTATTTATATAAGCATAAACCTCTCTCCTGTCTTAAAATAGTGTTCTGAATTGTGATATCTGTAGAAAATACATGGAACATATAGATGTATTTTTATAACAGCAGAGGCAAATAAACTTTGTGAGATATGGAGGAAAAAAGTGAATTTACTAAGTGTTCCAAAATTTCAATTAGATTTCTTTTATCACAACTTTTGTTGCTGTTTTTGCAAATTCCAGTTGTAATGTAATACAAATTACATACTGTGTACATTTGTACTTTTTTCACTCAGATCTCTTAACATAATGCCTGAGTTATGAAATTACCACTGTGTGCTACAACATTTGTTTAACATTATGTGTTCTTTCTGGCCAAACTTTGCACTACTTAATGTTTTACAGAAGAACAGAGTTTAAGACTTTGCTCTGGCAAAAATGTGCCTCTTTTTAGTTGAGTGTGATTTTACTGAAGCAGATCAGAGCGACGGAATTTTGTATCATCTGAGGACATGTATTGTTGAATACAGTTAGAAGTGAGTGAAGCTGAAGATGTGTGGAAATATTTGCACAACAGTGGTCTCTGCAGTTACCCATTATGATCAGGCTATAATCATCTGGCTGTGGCAGGATACGACCTGGTGTTAGTAGTGGAATTTGCTTAGTGTTTTTCTTGTGTGTTTACACACACACATATGCATAGGTACATTATCTTGTGTAAAACAACACAATAGAACAGTCCCATCCACCCACCTCCCCAAACTGGAAGTCATCCAGAAGCGTTTGGGATTTCAATTTTGCCCGAAGTTTTTTGGTGGCTGTTAAAAATCTGAATCGGGAGAATCCTGATTAGCATGTAGAAAAATGTATTACCAGGCACTGTTATTAGCAGTTGTTTGCTAAACTATTTTATAAAAGCTGAAATTAAAATGGTTATATTTCATTGGTTAGCTTTAATAACTGATAACTATGACCAAGTAGTAAGAATCATCATATTATATAAGTGATGTGACCTGGAAAGTGAGGAAAATAATTGTCAAGACAAACAGTTTAGACTTCCAATGTTTTCCCATTATGACTACTTTGATGTTTTTCTTAAGCAATTATGAAAGATGAAAAGAAGTGTTTCATCTCATACAAAGAAATTAACAAATGTTTTACCTCCTCTAAACTGTGTTATTTTTTCTAGTAATCACATTTCTCTGGTCATAGTCTTTCAGATCCATCTTTACATATAGGAACACTTTTTACTTTTACATTTTGCATTAGCAGGAAGCTTTCAAGATTTACTCATTATTTGTAGTAAATGCATATATACACACACCAGAGCTTCCTCCTAGAAACACTTCCACAACTAGTCATCTCATGCAGGCCTAGGAGACCTGGCAGGAATTGTCACATATTTTGACTTTTTACAAGAAGAAGTATTGACATGCTCCAGTTCTAAAAATGGCCTGCAAATTAATTTTGTTACATATTTTCAGGATCTATAGCTATGGTAGATAAGATTGGCAATGATAGCTTTGTAAATAGGGTAAGCTCTGCAGTTCAGAAGTTGTGTTTTGTGGATATGATGAACATTTATACATATGCAGTCAGTTAAATTTTGGTTTTCTTTAAACTGATAGTTCATTTTCACAGCTGTATCTTTTTTCTTGATTGTTTAAATGATCTATTAATATTATGAGTGGGTTCTAGGAAGAAATCAGGCCAATGCTATACACTGGGGAAAGACTAGACTATAATTCATGGAGTTCAAAGCATCAGATTGTAATCCTTCAGAACCATTATTTACCTTGTTTTTTTCACTTCTGAATGAAATGTTCTTCCCTTTCCTCCCACGGTGAAAACAGGTTTTTCCTGGTAATTTAAAAAAAATAAGCATTAAATGTTGCCATTGATCACTAGAATAAATTTGTTAGCCAGGGATAAGTCTGAACTAATGTGTTTTTTAGTGAATAAAAATGTGTGATGACTCTTAGATACAGTATATCTTCAAAGAAAGATAGTTCGATATAAACAGTCTTTGAGCCTGTAAGTATATAAATTTACTGAGTGCTTCATAATGTGTTTCTGCCATAATCTCTTCTCTCATTTGAGTTCGGATAATTCATATTTTGTTTTTATTCTTTCTCAATTCTCTTCCAGTTGTTATCATTTCTAGCAGATTCTACCATTATCTGGCTTTCACTTTTTGACAATATTTTCTGATTAAAACAGAAGCATTGTAATGCTTGAGACAAATTAAACCTCTGAACTTAAAGTATCTAAAAAGAGGTTGTCATCTCTGAAGAATTCACCAGAAAAAACTCTCGTGGCTGTCAGAAAACACTAACATTCTTACCCCTGAATTCCTTAATATGGACTTAGTATGCTATTGGTCTGTCAATGAAGAACGGACTTGAGACTTCAACTATTTTGACTTTTGGGAGTTGATAGCTGACCACTGTTCAGCTGTTGAAGTGGCTTTTTTTGCCTATTTATATACTTGTCTTTAGAATCCCATACTTTTAGAATTATGTCTGTGGAGAAATACTTAGTGTCTAAGATACTTGCTGAAAGGCACTTAACAGTTTTATTTGTTAAATCACAATAGAAATATGTGTAAGCATATGGTTATAAAAAAAATCAGTAATGGGTTAAACACTGCATCTTGCAGTCTGTTCACCAGTAAAGGGCAGACACAGTGCTCAGCAAGAGAGACAGGTAGAGAAGTCAGATTAGTCTGAAGAGTAGAAACTGTAATATGTTTCTCAAGCACAGCCAAAGAACTTTATTTTTGCAACTCTCTTGCTGGTGAATTCTTCAGCCACAGCTATGGTTGAGAAAGCATGGCCCAGCTCCAGCTCAGACGACAGAAAGCAGTTTTTGGGTGGTTGGAACCTGCTGTGATAAACTGTGAAAGCAAACAGTGACACAGGGCAACAGATGACCTGCATTAGGAAGGTATTTGTGTTGATATAAGACGACATGTAATTACATTTTTGGCTCTAAAATAGTGTTAACAGCCAGACAGGTGCTACTGAAAAGTGAGAAAAACGTTTTTTTCAACATTCTGTAAAATTTACATTTGATGGGACAGTTCTGAAGAAAGCTCAGTTGGGAGCAGTTGCAGGGATCTAACTAATCTCCAGAGACACTCTGCTGTATTTATAATCAAGTATCTTCGATAAAGAGAAGAAATTAGGGAGTCATGAGATAGTAATTTTTTAAAACCCTTATTAAAACTTTTTGGAGTTGGATATTAGGCTTCTAAACCAGAAGCTTTCAGTAATTAGGTTTTTATTCTTTCTCTCTCTCTCTCTCTCTCTCTCCTGCCCTCCTCTCACTCTCTTCTGCTCTTGTTACAAGGCAGTAATCTATTGCGGTCTCCTGGGCCCATAAGACTAGAGGAGTGTAAAATAACTCCATGAATATACTCTAGGGAGGAAAAAAGGTAGCTATAATGTATACATATATGTAAAATTCTGTGATGATTCTGAGAAGATAGTGTAATGATTTCTTTAAATCAGGCTTTGTGTAGTGGTGTGATTAATACCCTGTGATAATATGTCACCCAACTGCTTCCATTTATCACAAGTTTTAGAGTTACTTCAGTGTTTTAAATAAACATGACTCTTTGCATGATCATACAAAACATATGTAGTCTTTGATGGAATACAGAAATGAGGTTTGTGGGGACTTTTTTTCCTTGGGTCATATTTCATTGAGCAGTTAAAAAAGAGAAAGCTAGACTGTTTCTAGCCTTGAGCAAATTTGTTTTGGAGCACAAACTCATCTCTGGTGCCATCCTGGTACATTTTTTTCCACAGACAAGAAAGCTGCCTGCAAAGAGAAAATTTTTGTTTTTGAATCTTGCAAGGACTTGATACAGGTGCCTGCAGGCCGAGTACGTATTATTCACAGACTGGTGGCCTCTGAGGGTCTCAGAGGTACGATCATTTGTCCTCTGGATGATTCTATCTAACACGTTGTTGAGAATGGATCTTTCCCTGTTCTGAGGACTGAAATGAGAAAAGAAGGAAAGTATCCATTCAAAACTGGGAGACTCATTTCCATCTGCCAGCATAACAAATGGCTTTGTTTTTACATGGCAAAACATTTGTTCCTATAACTAATAGACTAATTGTTTTTTCATAAATTTTGAAACTGGGCAATCAATTTGACAGAAAGTCTGTTCCGCATTACAAAGTGTGAGGAAGGCTCGTTCAACAGTTGCATCCTTGATTAACCATGTACAAGTAACTATTGTAGTTCAAAGTGTTCCAAAGCTGCCTCTTTCTACCTTCTGTCCGTTGTTTTACCTCTGAGGAGGTCCAGCATGGGACTGTTTGCTTATGAACTTGTCTCTCAAGAGATTATTTTACAGAAAATAAGCTTATGTAATGTTAAAATACTTTGCAGTATTTTCACACAGTTTGGTGGAAGATGAAAATGGCCAGGGCTTTTATTTATATTTTGTGTACCTAGTCTGTACTTGAAAGCCTAACCTGAATGCATTTGGAGCTTGCCTTCCATTTATTTGGTTATTTTGGTAGAAAGCTACAAACGAATGCTTAGTAAGGGAAATATTGAAGAGTTTTGTTCATATTATATCTAATTTCTCATTTGCTTGTTACTATTCTTCACTTGCAATGTGGAATTAATTTATAATAATTACAATAATGCTTGCTTTTGCAAAGATGAAAGATTATATCTTTTGTTTGAAATTAAATAGATTCACTGCTTCAGTTTGGGACTTGCATTGCAAGGTGTATAAACAGTGTATTCTGGACCCTTTATGCTTCTTTCATTATCAAAATGACAGCTAGTATAAGCCTTTGGATGTGTGATTCTGGGAGCTACCTATGTTTTCGACTGCTACGTAACCTTCAAACCTGTTCACATCTGCAGAAAGCTTCCAAAAACTTTTGGTGTAAACAGATTTGAGATTTACAGTGGATGCTTGGGTTTGACTTGCAGAATTTATCGATAAGTGTACATTATCATCATGTATTATAAGTAGAACCTGATTTTCACAGGAAGCTCTGCAAGTCAACGTGTCAAGTGTTGCATACATTTCGGCAGATAAAGCTAATGTGTATGCAATTATAATGCAAATTTCCTTTGTTTTGTTACTGAGTATGAGCATCAGTAAAAGCAGGGGAAAAAAAATGCATGAGTAAGACAATGAAGAGAGACTTAAATTATCCATAATGCCTTGTAATCTATAGAAATTCTTACTGTGCTCACTAAAGGCTGAAACATTGCATGTTACCTTGTTTGGCGATAACGCTCACCACTGCTTTTGCAAGGAACATGAGGCTGAAGGGAGTGAATGCTCTGCATTCCAGCCCTGCACAACTGAATCTCCGGGATGACCACAATTTCTTTGCTCTTTTTCCTCCTCTCTTTTGCATGTTGAAACCACTTATTTTGTAAGATATTGTTTTTTAATGTGTGTGTTTATATGTGTATATATATTTATATAGTCATATATTTTTGTACCTCAGGATTTGTATATATGTGTCTTTACATGTATATATACGTGTGCATACGTATATACATGTATGTGTATATATATGTATATGCCAGGAGCAGTCTGCCTCTTTTAAACGAACCAGCCTCACCTAAAATGACAACAGCTGAATGACATAGAAGGGTGGCAGCTGAGGCCTCTTGCTAGAATGACAGCCTGTTAATCTAGTTTGGCTTTTGTCCATGCAATGAATTTGTAGCTATTTAATGCAGGTCATATTTCCTCCCCTACTCTCTGTGTTACTTCTAACACACTAAAAGCTCTTTTGAAGGATTGTATGTTAATAAACAGAACTGCATGCTACATTGTAGATCTCCTTGAAATAACTAATGTCAATTTCTTTTGTACATTTTTCAATGAAATGTTTTTCTTTTCGTGATGTTCTGTAGTGTCCAGATTTGTTAAAAGTAAAGCACACTGTCACTCTGCTGGGGAAAAAAACAACCCAACTTACTTTAAAGTTTATGTTAAATCCTTCTTTTCTTACACATTTAGTGTGCAGAGATTGAAACCTTGTTTGGCCTACATGATCCTTTCTACATACCACCATTAAATTGTGGAATTTGCATAAAGTTGGAATACTTTATGTGCTGTCCACAAATTACACTCCCATTATTTACTGAAGTAAAAAGCTTTGGATGAGATATTTATGAAATTTTTACCAGTGAGACCACTTGAAAGAGTAAATGCTGGTAACTGTCCCATCTCCTTTGATTTAGCTTGTTTGTTTTACCAGGGGTCCTCTCTCCTAGGAGCTACCTGTCATTTCCTAAAAGGATGAGACAGACTGTTTGTGCCATGGTGCAAGGTTGCAGGCTGAGCAATGAGTGGCTAGAACAAAGGTACCACAAAAGTGCTGTACCAACAAGAGTGACTGTGCCTTAGCTTATCCTTTTCTGGACTCAAACACTCTGCTAAACCTTTGTCTTTTTGGTAATGAGGGCTACTGCTAGCTGTGATGCTCACCCGACCTTATTGTGAATTTCTTAGACAAGGATGAGTGTTCGAAGGACAATGGTGGCTGCCAGCACGAGTGCATCAACACGGTAGGAAGCTACGTTTGCCAGTGCCGAAATGGATTTGTGCTACACGAAAACAAACATGACTGCAAGGAGGGTAGGTAGTAATGTATATAAATGGTTGATTATACAACTGGCTTACAGAAAGATCTCTGCAGCTCTCCTTCCAAGGAAAAGAAAGCAAAGAGAAAAATCTTGGTAATAGGGGCTTAGACATTCGGGCTTAAACACTCCCGCATCTCTCCTTGCTCGCCCCCTCCATCCCCAGCATTTGTGTGTGGCTGAGTTTGAGGTCCACAGGAATGCAGTTTGGAAAACTTGAGATCATTGGCAGGGAGCGCTTTTAATAGTGCTGTGAAGTGTAGAACATTTAAAGCTGTGATAGAGCATTTATCTAATGCTGTATTAAACACAGGGATAGAGTTTTTGGAGAGAAGCCTGGTAAAGTTGTCATTTACCCCTATCAGTAGCAGTTAGTTTCCTTGCAGTCAGGTTGAAACTGTGTCTGCCCTTGCTGGGTTTATTTTAGGGGACATATTCAGACAAGCTAAATTCCAGTCAAATCCTAATGCATCTTTTTTCCTAGTCGCTGTCTCAAGGTGCGGCTACCTCCAAGAAAACAGTAGGCTTTGGGGCTTAAGTAGGATTTAGATTATCTGCAAATGAACCTCAAGTGTGCAATATCATGTGAGCTACTGTAATTTCTCAAGGCTGTATTCTAGCGTGGATTTAGCTTGTGAGTAAAGAAGATGTGCCCTTCATGAATCACTTGCGTTATCACTGGTGTTGGAATGATACTTGCCTACTCTGAAAGATTGCTGGTGAATAATCCTCTGATGTTTATAAAGCAATTTGTTAAAAAACTAAATAGAAAAATGAAACTGGTTTCATTCTTGCTTTCTTTTAAGTTTTAGTTCTTTGTATTTATTCAGAAATGTGCTGCTGTTGATTCAGTTACAGTGTGAATGACTAAGCTGTTCTTGTTATATACTCACAGTTTAGTCTCAGCTCTTCTCTAGTTGTATATATGTCCCTAGAAACTGTGATTTAGAAATCAAAATGATTTCTCTGTAGCTGCAGTATGAAAATCAGCAAGAGGAGAGAAAAGTATTGTTCGAGAAATGTCATTTGAGGTTGGAGTAGCAAGATTTCTCATATGGGTTTTCGTAATTATTAGTACATAGATTGGGGGGAATAGCAAAATATTTGATTAAATTTTAATACTTATGTATATACCTTTATAATATTTTTTTTCCAAAAAAAGCCATCCATTGTGAACAACAATGTATGTTTCACAACAATCAATAATTAAGCATGCTGCTTTAATTGCCATAAATTGTTTGCCAAAGGGGAAGAACATGTTCGTGCACACTGAAGAGCATACTTAGCTGTCTTCCTAACGATCCTTTCCATTCAGTGGGTCCCCTGACAAAAGAGAGTGCTTTTCTGGCTACCTCTGAATGCAGACCCCCAGACTAACTGATGCTATCCCTGTTGGCACAGCTGAGTGTGAACAGAAGATCCACAGTCCCAACGGCATCATCACGAGTCCCAACTGGCCCGACAAGTATCCCAGCAGAAAGGAGTGCACATGGGAAATCAGTGCCACCCCTGGGCAGAGAGTCAAATTGGTGAGTTTCTGCCTACCCTTTCTTTTTTCTCTTTTCTTCCACCAAACCTGCTTCTCAAATGGCTACTCAACTATATGAAACAGTTACTAAAATTTACTATCAGTTTACAGTCCACAGGTAAACTGTTTTAAAAATCTGCTGAGTCCTGTCCATTCCTGGCCAACTGGGGCTACTCAATATCATAAAGCTGTGATTTTAAGTTTATGGTGATTGTAAATACTCTGGACAGCAAAGGGCAGGAGGAATACTTTTCTGCTGTCAGACTTTACGATATCATTGCTGCAATTCATAAAATGTGCACAAAGTTTTGACAAATACGGCAGAGGCCATTTACTCAAACTCCAATATTCAGAACAAGAAAATTAGAAGTTATGAACAGTCCTCTCCACACAACTTTTGCATTTCTGTTCTGAAGTTTTTGAGGAGGAAAAGAGGATGCAAAAACCAAGAATCTGGATTTCTTATTTAAAAGTGACTCAAAATTTTAACATAAGTAGAAGAGCAACCTAAGTAGAGTTAAATGACCTTTATGTCTAGCTGGCTGAGGACAGTGCTGGTGGCTAAAGACATCCGAGCAGAGCTTAGGGAGCTCTGCAGACCTGCTGAGGTTACACAGCCTCTCTATGAAGCCAAAGGCACGGACCTGCCCAAGAGGCTTTTCTGCTTTGAGATCAGCCCCAGTGTTCCCTCACGCAGAGTATTCAGGAGACAGCCATAACAAAAGCTGGCCTTACATATTTTAAAATCTGATAAATTCATTTAACAAGAGTTTTGGAGCAAGTAAACTTCAGAAGAGCGATGTATGTGCTTCAGAGATGTAGAAGCAATAGACAATGTGGATGCAGGGATGAACAGGATATTGTCATCTCATAACTCCTGACCTTAGCCAACACCATAACCCCTGTTACTGGTGCTGATGTGGGACCGTGTGTTGATGGCTGTTCACCAGAAGTAAAATGGTAAAACTATTCTGGGGGATGTGGGGACTGCAGAAAAAGAGTGGTGTGTATGCTCTGTCCATTCAAAGGGTGAAAAGCAGGCTTTTGATTCAGGCAGCCTTCCTGCTGCCGCTTCTGAGCAAGCCTTCTTCATCCTGGCTGAATAAACCAGAGCCAGCCAGGCATGGGCATGTTACTCTGAAAGCTTTTTCGGTACTTTTAACCTCAGCAGGCAAAATTCCAGCATTTGGATTTCTTCAGTGAAACATCACATGGTCTGTTTTAAAAGTATTTTAAATTGGCTTTTGCCAAGGAAATTGGAAAAATTAGACAGAATTTCACTATATTGGATTTTCAAAAATGCGTCCATGATTTAGAATCTGAAATCCACTTTTCTGTGCAAGCCAGTAGGGTCAGTCTACTAAATTCTGTGTGTATAATATCTTTAAAGTCTTTCTAGTACAGGAAGATGCCATATCAATAATATTAGTAATATTAATACCATACTTCCACTATCGATAAATATTTTCTCTTGGACTTGCACACAGTATTTAAGTTTACTATTCACAGTTTACTAAATTTAACAAGGAGAGAACTGATTTCTTCTTCATGGTAACAAACCGCATAAATTGTGAGGCTGTGCTTCATTTTTTATGAGGAGCATATGTACAGAAACTAATCTTCTGCTGTGATTGCTCTCACTCTGATAATCATTGAGAAGTATCTTCCTGAAAAGGCTAAAGTTGAGCATTTGGTATAATTAAGAAGCCTGTGAAAAAATGGATATGCACTTCAGAATTTTTAAATGAAATGTGTAGATAACGATGGCTTTGAAAATGTATGTAACAGAGAGAGAGATTTTCATAAGCTAATCAGCCGGATGTTTATAAGAGACAGACTTAAGTGTCCCATTCAGGCAGCTATCCGTAAGTGCCACCAACGTATCTACTCAGTTGAGTGCTATAGATAGAAAGGGCTGGATGTTCCGAAGCTATATGTAACATTTCTGAATACCATCCTACTAATGAGACAATCAAATGGGGACTAAAGGCATGGTGGGGTAGGTATTCAAAAGTATTTGTCCTAAAAAGACGGAGTGTGATTTAATTATACTGATATTTTTATTAAATTGTCTGTGAACTCTGTTGGCACTAAATAACAGAGGGAAAATTAGCAGCAGCTATTCAGTCATGTTCAGCTTTAAGGAAAATTTGTGTCAGTTCCTCTGTTTCAAGCCTGCTCTTAGTCCATTGCTGGGAAGTGACCACTTTTAAAAAGATGGTGATCGTCTGTGGGTGTTTTGAAATGTTAGGCATTATGAGCTTTTAAAAGACTTAAGATTTGCTTTTCCTTTAAAAAGCAAATTCCTTTTATTCTCTCTGTAATTGCTAGAATCAATTGCTAGACTCACAACAGATTCAGGACTTCTTTTCTCTTATTTCTTTTTTCTTTGTGGGACTCAGTATAACATGTACTGTCCCCCTGCAGGCTTAGGAATACCATAATAACTCAAATATTAAAAATAATAGGTGTGTCTTACAGTTCGTGATAAGAAGTGCTTTCTAGAGAGTGATCTTTTTGTACTGATGAGAAGTGAACAAAACTGAGAATTTTCCTCTAAAAGAAAATGAAGTTTTGCAGGCTGCTCTTGGATCACATCTACTGCTCCCGTTCATTCCAAGTTGGCTTGACTCAATTCTATATTTAAGTAACTCCCTTACAGTTAATCTCTCAGCTTTGTGGGGTTTTTTTAATCTGTCAGATTTTATTTGAGTATAAATGACAACACGTACTTGGCATCCTAAAAGTAGGATGGCTGACTACAATTTAAGAGCAGCAGGAGGGACTGCTGTACAGCTGTTTTCACTGCCTCTGCAGTTTCATTCCCTTAATAAAACCCCCAGACTTTGCTATGAAATGAACCAACGTCCATGGCATCACGCAGCTCTTCACTTTTCACTAAACCAAAGTGTTGTTCTGAATATTCCGGTTCTTTGGGCAAAAGGCTTTGTGTTAGCTCTTTATATTTCCTTTAGGTCAGCTGTTAATACAAATTGCCATCACATTTCACACTGGCTGGATTCCACAAGGGATTTGGTAGGTCAGATTTGCTTTGGTGTACCAGATAGAATGTGTAATTATGATATTTGCTCAGTGTTTGATAGTTCAGTTTTATTCCTTTTAATTATTGCTTCTTAATCCTTCAGTGTTTGGGTTTTTTCATAAACAGCCAGCTATGTGACTACTCATGGGAGCATTTATACTTCGTGCTTTTATACTATTTTGTTGAACAAAACAGATTTTTAATTTCACCTTTAATTGTAGGTTATTTCTGAAAATTCAGGTAGATGTGTATGTATATTGCCTTGTCAGTGTTTACATAACAGGAAGTTACTGATTTTAAGCTTTAGATTTCTGGTTGGAATTTGGCCCTGGTCAAAAAGTCTTTTCTGAAATCTCTTAGCTATCCCATTGAAATTCCATATGTGTAAGGCAGGTATTAGTTGTGTGTATTTTAGCAGTTTCTGTAGGATATAGCATATGCCTTTGGGAAATGCCTTTGACTGGACACTCTGAGAAATCTAAATTCTGGAAGTTTTTAAAAGTTGCTCTGAAGGGTTTGCAATTTACAATTTTTAATAGACCCAAATTTGTCCTTACAAGCTGCCATGAACACTAAGAGAGACTGCGAATCCCTAGGAGCTCAGAAACCAAGATAAATGTTTTGAAGTGTAGAAGAAACACCACAGATTTTAAATGAAGAAAAGTTTGCAATCACTGTGTTCGAACTATGGCAGCAATTTGAATCTCCTTAGGAGAGCTGGGGGCAGCAAAAGAGTCTGCTGAACTTTTTAAATAAACAATCAAAAAAATTTTGCTATTTTTCACAGTGATTTCGCTAGCAAATATGTGATATTAACATGAAGGGTGCAGCCTGAAATATCGTTAATATTGTGGTAATACAAAATAGCTCTCTAGATAATGGATTAGAAAATATAACTTTCATGCATAACTATTCATGCAGAAAGATCTTTCTCAAAGGCTTTAGTTGTGGTGAGAGGTAAAAAAATAAAAAGGGGGGGAGGCAGCAGATGTTTCAGTCAGTCCTCAACTGTCTGAATAACCAATAGATTTCCTGCTTTTTGCTGTTTTGAATGTTCTGTGAAATCTGGAATTATCCTACAAATGGTACAAATTCAACAGAAAAGTCACAGTAATCTAGATTCAATATTCTGTTGTGGATATTCATTGGCTATAAAGATTCTAATCCCTTTTTATGCGAAGGATGTTGCCCTCTTAAAATTCACTGTCTTAATTATCATTCCACTTTCTCAACATCAGTATGTTATTCAAAGCTACAGACTTGTAGGGGCAGTAATGCTAAAATCTGTCAACTACATCTACCTTGTGTTCTGAAACATACTAACAGCACATACTTATTGTATAGGAACAGTAAATGCAGTACTACATTGAGTCATTTTGCTTTTCCCCCCCAGACCTTCAATGAATTTGAGATAGAGCAACATCAAGAATGTGCTTACGACCACTTGGAAGTGTTTGATGGTGAAAGTGAAAAATCACCAATTCTGGGACGCTTATGCGGCAATAAGATACCAGATCCTCTTATTGCTACTGGAAACAAAATGTTTCTCCGCTTTATTTCTGATGCATCAGTTCAAAGAAAAGGCTTCCAAGCAACGCACTCTACAGGTCAGAAAATCAGGATGTGCTTTACTAATAACTTCCCCTTTATTCTTTAGTGGAAGATATTCAGGCATTTCTTTTATAGGAATGGGAGGAGTTAACAGATAAGAACATTACGACTAAATGTAATGAAACCTGAAGAACAGCAGGAGAAGTCTGAGATTGCAGAAAGTATTCTCTAATCTTGTAGACACGTCTTTCTCCTTCTCGCTCTTTCTCTTTGTGTCTTTCTCAATTTTATAGGTAAATGATTAAAAGATTTTGCAACAAAATCTTGTAGAAAGAAGATATTGGCATAGACAATCTAGGAGATATTTATTAAGATTCATGCCATTAGTTTGTGAAAGATGCAGTAGCTTTTCATTGTATTTGTAATGGCAATACTTTGCTGGGGCATGTGATGCACCTCCATTACCTTCCTGTTCTAACTTAAACAAAAGTCTGGCCTTTGTGTAAACAGCTATTACTTTCCTGTAGAGCTAAAAAGGAAAGACAAGCCAAAGAAAAATAAAAAAATGATACAGAAGACTTGCTTAAGACCGTAAGAACATGATCTCCTTCACATTTACCATTTAATTTTGTTCTTCGGCAGAAATCGCTGAAATTAAGAAGTGTTTTGCAATTGCACTGGTTTATTTCGTGGGACGTTTCCGGGTGCGAGCAGGCTTTCCCCGACGTTGCTTGGCTTACAGTGGCCCCTAGTGCTGAAGCTCTGAACTTCCAGGGGCTGCTGGAAGATGGGGGGTCTTGGGGGTTTTTTTGTTTTCTTCTTCAGCCATAATGTCTGTCTTTACTTTCCAAAGTTCATTCTTATTCTTCCATATTTGGCAATAAATATTAATGCAGAAAATAATTATAAATATCTGTGCTAGTACTGACAAGTAGCCATTATTAATAGTAGATATTAATCAGAGTGATTAGTTGCTGCTAATACCATTTGATATTACCCAGAGTATTCATCAAGTTGGTGGTTAGTGCTCGACTAAGAAATTCTCATTTATCGATATTAGCATTTGCTCTTTTTTTGCTTCTGCTTTGTTAAGAATAATTGTAAAACTTTATTAATTTAATTTACCTTTCAGAGAAAGACAGAAAGGAACAGTATATGAAATATCTGCTCTACACGATCTGGGCCTGGAAAGTGAAAAGTTTAGCTCCCTGTAATTCAATTTTGTTTTCTTGTGGAAAATCCTCTTTTGCAAGCATGCCATTGTTTGCCTTCCCTTAGATCGAAAATAAGATAGAAATGGTAATAATTACTCATTTTTAAATTACCTCGGGGTAAATAGTTAAAGGTCAGAACTCTTGTTAGAAACAGGTGTTTTAAAACTACACTTTCAATTTACAGAATTGGAGCAGTCATTATGTTGCAAGAAGTTCAAATTTATATTCCCTAACTTCTGAAGATTGCTAGTTACTTAATGACTTGCTGGAATTTCCCTCATATATATATATATCTGCTGAGTTTTATGTGCCTTAACCATAAAAACTTTCTTAGCATGCATAAAGAGTGCTTTCCTGGGAAAGTCTGGAGAATAAAAACTGCCCAGTTTTTAAGAATGTTGTAAAAATTATACAGTTTGCCTCCTTAAGAGAGGCCACGTGTTTCTGTCGACCGCTGTTGCCCAAGCTGCTCGCTGAGCTGAACAGCGCGTCGCCAGCCGGTGCTCTGAGGCAGCCTTTGGGTGAGAGATGGCGCCGAGCTTGCAGCCTTTTCCTGCCGTCTTGAGCCAAACACAGGTGCTCCGTGGGAATTTTACCTCCATGCGTTGGACACAAATGTGAATGAGTAGATATCCAACAAGTGCACAGACAGTGGGTTGTAGTTCCTTATTTTATTTTTTCTAGCAAATAATAATTGACGGTATACAAGGGAAGTAGGCGAGGTTGTCCTCAACCCTGCATAGCTGTGCAGACAGACAGGGAGACCTGAGCAAGTTGCTCCCTTCACTTCTGACCTCTGGGCAGAACTCACTTGGTAGAAGGACCTGTGTAATAGAACAGCAGAGAAAGGACAACTGGATCCTATGCCCAAAGGTGTCTGTGCTGCTGTATTCCTGGCATCTTCATGATTTAATGGCCTCTTATTCTAGTAGATCCTGGTGGTGTTGTTGATTTCTCTTCTGTGACACTGTTTGTATTGAAATACTATGCAAATTCTGAATTTCTATCGAATATTTCAGAAAACAGGAGAAATCTGTAGGTAGCAGAGGCAGTAAAGTTTCAAAAAATAGATTGGATAGAAAGGCTTCCCCGGGTGGAGGAAAACTTATAAAATGCTGCTTTTAAAGCGCAACACAGTTTTAGAAAGAGATTCAGTTATACTTTCCCCTCTCAGAAAAGGGATAACCTATCCAGAAGGAATTTATAAAAATGCTCTTGCCAGAACATTTAGCGTCATTGCTCAGGGAGTGATTCGGTTGCCCTAATGCAGGCATCTAGTTCCCTTCTGGATGGCCTCATTTATGGTGCCTGGCCTCCAGCCACTGCTGCAGGAGGTTGCAGGTCAGCTGCAGGCCCTGTTCCTATCTGTTAACCCTGGGAGGTTGTCTCTGACAAATTTGGGCATTTCAGCTGTCACTCAATTTAGGCTCCTGTGTCGCTTCCAAAATAACTATAATAATTCAGGATGGCAATGCTGAATCAGATTTCTAATCCTGTTTCACTAGATCAGGTAGTGTGGATCTAAGCTGTTCCCATCTGTCCAGCTTGTTAAACAGTCAAGAGACTGCTACATGGTTTGTTCTTCTGTTTGTAGGCAGCCTAAAAGCCCCTAGAAAGGTCAGGAAACAGGAAAGGGGTTTTGTTCCATAGCTGATTTAGAAAAAAGTCTTTAACCTAAAGCGGCATTTTACAGATCAGAAGTATTTCTTTGCAGTCAGATGTGTATGTCGTATCTGTGGCAGAGCAGACGGACCTGCACAGTGACGGTCAGTGCAGCTAGGTTAGTTCTGACACCAGGGCTAAGCAAGTGCTGCTGCGTGGCCCTGCTCTGTTCTCTGTGGACCCACCACTGCCTGTCCCACACATCCCAATGCAGTGCCGCATTGCACAGGCTGGGTGCAGGCTTTTGAAACTACAACTTAGTCCATAAGAAATTGAAATTTTGACTTGTAATTTCTAAAATCAATACTTTATCCTAAAATGTGAGTCTATAATCCATGGGAGAAGGGCAGAGGAAAGGGAATTGCCATTTTCTGCCATAGCTAGAATGGCTACAACTTTCCTTTAAGCTCCTGTCCACTGTAGAAGGAAACCATGCAGACAGTTCATTAAACATTTTCTCCTCAGCAGCTGTGCTGTGTCTGAAGCAGGGAGACGCTTTTGCTGTTGGCAACAGTCCAGTCAAAAAAACAAGGAAGTAAATGAAATAAAGAATAGGAAAAAAGGGAAAAAAAAAATCAGTAAATTAGAATACCAAAGAGAAATGTGTTTGAACTCTCTCATTTGACTAATTTTCTTTATCATGTGCTCTTGTCTGTTCTTTAAAAGCAAAAAAAATTTTGAAATTTCAGATTGAACAACAGATCATGCATGATGGACTACACTTATGTAATTTATATTTCCTGCTTTGATTCCTTCTCCTTCATGATCTTGTTAAGAGGAAGCACCATGTTTTTAAAAAAATAAGGATGCTGTCATTACTGTCATTACTTCCCAGCTGAAGTTTGACTCCCCAGAATATAATAGTGCAATTGGCTATATTGAGTGTGGGTGGAGTGCATGACACTGAAGTCAAATTCAAGTTATCAATTCACCAATGTTTAGAAATGTTTAAATCTTCTAATTTGATTCAGGTTATTATAAAATGATTGATTTCTAATAGCTAAATTTTGTTTAAAAGCAGATAGAATTGTCTCTTCAGTTATTCATTAAAATTGAATCTAAACTTTTGAGTCTCAGGTTTTGAATCAAGCTCATTTGCATTTGGTGTTTTTATGGGTGCTATAAGGGATGGATTATTCTTGAGAAACCAGAACAAAATTATGCTGTTTTCACTCAAATCTTTGTAGCTCTGAAGAAAAAAAGCCTCCACCCTTCTCTTGGAAACATAATAAACAACGCATTTTTTCTTTTAAGTACAATTTTCCATCTGTTGTTGGTTGCATTGTAATAGAACTTTTAATTGACAAATGCATGACACATATATGTTAAGTTACTGTAGAAGCTGAATTCACAGGCTATTTAAGATAGAATACTAGCTGTAATTACATCTGCTGAGAATTTTTAGGATGGACGAAGTACTAACTGCTGGTTTGTTCAGCACCTTTTCAGCAATTGCTGTTCTCCTTGAACAAATTGGCTGAAGAACAGCTTATTGGACTATACAGTAAACTTCATTCATATTTAAATTATGAACTTTTTGAGCAGTTATAAACAAGCTCTAAAGAAACACATACATTTTACTACTGTGTACAAATAGAGATCTAGACAGAAAATACTTCTTTGGCATAGGGCGAGGATCTCCAGCCCAGGACTTGCTTCAAGAGCAGGCTTTCAGCTACGAGACTTTCATAGAATCGTAGAATGCTTTGGGTTGGAAGGGACCTTTAGAGGTCGTCTAGCCCAACACTCTGCAGTGAGCAGGGACATCTTCCACTAGACCAGGTTGCTCAGAGCCCCGTCCAACCTGGACTTGAAGGTTTCCAGGGATGAGGCCTCCACTACCTATCTGGGCAACCTGTGCCATTGTTTCGCCATCCTCATGGTAAAAACCTTTCTCAGCTAGCAGCAGCTTTCTCCTGGCCATGATCTCTTGCAGAGAAAGTTCTATCCATAAACTATGCAGCAAGCAAGCTAGTGACCTTGGCAGTGGCACTTAAAGTATTGAGCTGGTTTTCCACGCACCACATGATGGTTAAGGTTGACACTCGTATGAAACACAAGACTTTTGCACTTGATTGCTGACTGTGTGTGCTAGAGCTGATCCTCCCCTGCCTCTTGCAAATAGTGTTGTTAAGCTGTGTGGAAAGGCTGTCACCACTGAAATGTGGATGCCCCACTTGTCAGCACTTGCTTTGCTGGCCACAGGCACCTCTCAAATGCCTACCTGAAGCACACCCTACCTCTTCAACTGTGTTCCTTACAACTTTGGTGTTCCCTGTCTTTTTGTCTTTCACTTGAAAATTATGAGATATGCTCAAATTTCTGTAGTTATGAAACAATTTATATAGGGAAAACTCAGAATGATGGATTTGTATTCATACTGGGTAGTACTTCACTCTACACCTTGTTTGGTTGACCTGCTTGTGGCATAAAAATGCACTCAGCCTCAATAAGACTGGGCATCTATGAAAAGAAAATGCTAATTTGCACTGAATAAGCTTCTTCGTCCTTATTTTTTTTCCCTCTGTTTAGAGTGTGGTGGTCGGCTGAAAGCTGAAACCAAGCTGAAAGACTTATACTCGCATGCTCAGTTTGGGGATAACAACTATCCGGTTCAGGCAGACTGCGACTGGCTCCTGGTGACAGAGCGTGGCTATCGCGTCGAGTTAATGTTTCAGACTTTTGAGGTTGAAGAAGAGGCAGACTGCGGTTACGATTACGTGGAGCTCTTTGATGGTCATGATAAGACAGCTGTGAGACTTGGTCGATTTTGTGGATCTGGGGTAAGTAACCAGGAGCTAAAGTTTTTATTTTCACAACAAAAAGAAATAGAAAGACAGGGCATGGGAAGGAAAGGGGCGAGAAGAGATGAGGATCAGTTACAACACCTTATAATGAAGATACTAGATTATCTGTGCTAGATTTTATTTTAAATATAAATTTGCAGACTTGTAGTACAACCATTCCCTTGAAATATTTTCAGCAATAAATATTCTTATGTAGTTTTTGACCAAAGTATTTTAATGTTATGTTAAGCTTCAGGTAGCTGGCAGTGGAGCGTTTAGCTGCACCCCAAAAAAAGTTAACAGGATTTTTCCTTAGAGAGAAATGCACTGGTGTTGAAAAGTATCACATTAAAATTATTTCAGTTTGAAAGAAGATGACACATTTTTCAGGGGTAGGGGAGCTTTGCAAGCATTTATGATATAGCATCATAGAATACTTTGAATTGGAAGAGACCTTTAGATGCCATCTAGCCCAACTCCCCTGCAAAGAGCAGGGACATCTTCAACTAGATCAGGTCGCTCAGAGCCCCATCCAACCTGACCTTGAATGTTTCCAGGGATGGGGCATCTACCACCTCTCTGGGCAACCAGTTCCAGTGTTTCACCACCCTTATTGTAAAAAATTTCTTCCTTATATCTAGTCTAAATCTACCCTTTTTTAGTTTAAAACCATTATGCTCATCTACTACTTAAATCTGATTTTAGGAAAATGGTGTGATTAATACAGGCCATAAGAAAGCCCTGTCATCCCAAATGCATCTCTGACATTTTAACTGTGAGACGTGGAGGAAATTGGCCAGGTGACATCCTGAAAAAGATGTATCCCATTTCTCCTTTTAGACTCGCATTGTTATGTTGGTTGCCTGCCTTGAGAAAGCTGGTGCAATGATCCCACAAGTCCTCATCAATTCTTTATATGTCTGCAAATGCAAGCACACTTTCATATATAGACTTTTTGCCTGAATAAAAGGTGTGAAAGGCTCTACATGAGATAGTAGGAGCTCTTAATTAACCGCGTGACACCTTTTGGATTCAGCCATGGTGCTGGATCAGACGTCTCAGTCATTCAGATGACTTACCTGTAAGATGGCTTAAATCCTTTTAGGGCATTTTTTTGAGCACTTAAAGATTTGGAGATATTGCCAGTGAACTGTAGGCAATATGTTGCAAGGGAAAAGCTACAGCTGAGCCCAGCGGCTACTAATTTACACAAAAATTTTCTCTGCAAGTTGCCCTATTTTACAAGTAGGAGGGCAGCAAACTGGAGAAAGACACAACCTTGGGCTGTGTTGGTTTGGTTTTTTTTGTGAGGGGTGAGGTGAGGGGATGGGAGGTGGGGATAGTTGGGTTTTTTGTTGTTATTTTGTTATGGTTCTGGTAAGAGATGGATGAATGGCTTTAGAGGCCACTCAAAAGCAAACACATAGGAAAAAAAGGAATTAAATAGAAAAAATATTGAAAGCAAAATAATCCAAGCTGAAGCAGGAAAAGGGCACTGTTAGCATATATGACCACCTTCTCAGCTTCAGAAAAAGGACTTGGTAGTTCAGCTGGTACTTCTGATCAACGTGCTTCAGTAACTGAACTGGCCGTCATAGGGCTATGAAGAATAAGATCAAAAAGTGATACTGGAGTCATTTTTTGAATGTAAGTTTAGAATATTGTGTGTGGTCCTGCCCGGTCTCTTACATGACTCCGGAAGAACTATTACATCTGGGAATGACAACAGAACAAGGGGTTTTGTTCTCTTTGTCTTGCAAGAAATTATTTTAGAGATATTGAATACAAATTGGATAGAAAAGAGGAATATCCATAAGAAAAAAAAAAGTGAATGAAAGATATAAATACACAGACTGCGCAGATAATTTGTTTGTTTGTTCATTTATTTTAGCCACCAGAAGAAATTTATTCAGCAGGGGAAGCTCTTTTACTTCACTTTCACACTGATGATACAATCAACAAGAAAGGATTTCATATACGATACAGAAGCATAAAATATCCAGATAGTGTGCACACCAAAAAATAACACAAGAACCTCTATGCCAGAAAAGGAGAATGAGAAATAAAGAATGCACAGCAGAAAGGAAGGAAGGCGTGTCTTTTTTTAAAAATTGAAGTTATTAGCACAAATGTTTTATATGAGTTCTGTTGAAATGATGACTTATAAGACCAGAGACTGAAATAAAATAAAAAAGATATCACCTACCCTAGTGGAATAGACAAGAAGGTGATGTGCGGGCTCCATACTTGACTGTCTCTGCAAAGTGAAATATGAAAGGACTTTGGATGCAGGGAGAATATAAAAGCTTTTGTTCATGGTTTGACATTTGTCATAGATGCGTGCGGATTCCATCAGTTGCATTCAGGAGAAGTGACCCTGCAGACCGTTCTTCCTTCTGACAATTGTATGGTGTCCAAGAGGAAAAAAAGTTCTTTCAGGTCACACTCAAAATGCTGCCCTTATATCTAGTTGCTTTGACTTTGTATCCTGCATAAGGTGTGTACAAGGGCTTGAAAGAAGATATGAAATGGGAAGGTCTTCCTGCATCCTTCTGTATTTTTTACGAATTCATCTGTCATATCAGGTTATCAGTGTTTTGAAACTGGAAAATCCTACTCCTGAATTGTAACTGATCTTTAGAGTATTTTGTTTTACTAATGACTGAGAAGTCTGAACTCTGACATTGGTCATCACTAGTTGACCAGTCACTAACTGACTGAATTTGAACAGTGTAAGCATCTGAAAATGTTTGGTTTACTGGTTAAGTAAGCTATCTCTGATGATGTGCTCTTATTTTGCACTGAACATAGAAAGAGACTGAGATGAAAACCTGTCCCAAATCAAAACCTGTGTCCATGAGAAACAGAAATAGTCAAGGATCATCTGAAACACCTCCTACTGAATTTGGTTTTAGCAGCACATTTGGAACAACTACTAAGCTTTATTTCTTCGGACCTCTTTGTGAATGAGCTAATTGTGTGGTTTAGCTAATCAGGAATGAAGCTGCAGTAGTATCCAAGAGGGAGGTTTTCCAAAGGGGTTTTTTTCTGGGAGTAAGAGTACCTGTGATGGCAAAAAAAACAAAACAAAAACAACAGTCCCAGGATTTGTTTGTTATCAAGAGTGAATTCCTATGGTGCTATTCCATGAACATTAAAAACAAAAACAAACCAAGAAGTTTTAGACTTTTGAGCCAACAGCTTGCAGATCATGAATGTCTCACTACGCCTGGCTGCATCTAGAGAAGGAAGGCTTTACTGCTCCAAGGGAGAGTGGGTCGCAACGGCAGCACTAGTCCTGTGGAACAACTACTACTATTGCCTTAGAATCCTCGCACATGGTCAGACAGATCTTCCTGTAGATACACCTCTAATTTGATTAATAATTTGATGACTTGGACATCTTAGCATACGCTAACAAAAGGATCTTCAAGCGAAAGTCCCATCTGCAGAGCGAGATCATCTGCTGTAAATACAGTGACCTGCTTTTGATGTAGAGATATGTTACGTTTAAAACTGAGATATTGTATGTGCTTTAGGCCATACATGGCTTTAGTCATAATGTATATGCATTATGTAAGTATTGTATGAGTGAGTGCTCCAGGGGAGTGAGAGGTATTGTATGGGTGAAAACTGAATTGTTTCTTTATGTGCCAAGTTCTATCAGGACCCTGTTTGACTGTAGCAACTTCTCTTTGAAGGCTTCATAGACAGATAACAAAGACTTCTAGTTGGCAAGAGTCAAGTTTAAACGAAGTATTATGTTTCACTTACAAGAAATATTATTTTGATATCCTTTGATGTAAGTTGCTACTCAGATTAGCTTAGTTTCTGTTACCTTACTATGAACATACATTGGCACTAATAAATCTGACCTTTTTTTACAAAAATAAAAATCAAATGTCTATATAGGTGTCTTTGGTTGTTTTAATACCACTATTACTGTTCATATATTACTGTTTTCCTTTCCAGAGAGCTTGTGCATGTGAAGTTCAAACACTGAAGAATTTCTGTATTTTTATAATGCTGCTCTACTGTCTTTTGGCTCATTTTTCAGGGTGTTTGCACAAGAAGTTAACTGCAAACCATCTTCTCCAAGGTCTTTCACTACAAAATTCAGGCAGAAATATTACTATACTTAAAGAAAAAAAAATTTTCTTAACTTTGATACATAATTTATCAGCCGAGTGGAACATCAGTGCTCAAATTTCTGAGAGGAAAAGTAAACAGCAGCAACAGCAGTGTATCCCTGGCATGGGTAGTCCAAAGGGGTTGGGAAAGGCTGAGGCTGGGAGCAAGAGCAAGTTTCCATGTTGGGTTTTTTTTTTTCCATTTTTGTTTTCCAGTCTACACTTAATATTATCTCCCTTCCATTTGCTAAACAAAATATTTTAAGTCTTCCTTTTCTATAAATTTGGCTTTTTTATTCCCCTCAGGGTTACTTTAACAACGACAGAGTTGAGTCAAGTTTATTATTTTTTGGAAGGGTTTTTTTTTTGTTGTTATTGATGCATACAGGCCCCTTTGTGTGTAGATCCTACTGTCCTATGCTATACACTGCAACTGGAGTAGTTGGGGAGGAAGGTTGGACTGGGCAAGCTGAAGGCGAGAACACTGCATAGTGTATTTCCAAGACCCCGTGCAAGGTGATTCTTCGTGGTCATATCAAGGTATTGCTTTTGAGTACAGTATGTCTGGAATTATTTCACATGGCATATGTAGAAGACAGAAAAGAGTTGCCGTAACTTGAATACAAAGGTTAATTTTATTTCTCTAATTGCTTATTCCTCTGTAGATCCCATATGCTTAAGAGTGGTGAAAATGAGGAAGGTGTTCTTAATGATTATCTCGATGCTAAATGAACCATATGGATCATATCTTCGCATTGGCCGTGATCCTAGTCAATGCCTCATGGTGCTATCAGAGGCTATTAAAAATGTAGTTATTTCCGAGTCCTAGGAGGTTTTTCCTGAAGTAATGAAAATCACATATTCAGTGAACTTCTCATTTAATGGGAGTGTGCCTTATAAATAGCCTAACAGTAAGAAAATAATGAAAAAAACCATTATTCTCATGAAATTGTGAAAAGCAATGTGCATTATCCAAAAAAAATCTTTGAAATGGAGAAATTTGTTCACAACAACATCTTGCCTGTCGAGCAGTCAAATAAACAGGATACAAAATCCAGTGGTCTGGAGATCCACCTTTGAGACCTAGTTACAAGGCATTTAGTGGCAGCGCTCCCAGCAGGGTGAAGAAGATACTTACTTTGCTTCCTATTTGACACAAACTTTCTTGACTATGGGTAAGCTGCTGAATTTAAATGATTTTTCTTGTAACATGATGTAAAGTTTTCTTCACAGCTACATAAAAAGCTTCTGACGTGTGCTGAGTATTATCCTTTAATGTTGTTAAATTCAGCAGAGAGTGTTGTGGTGATGGAATGTGCTGGATCTCTGTGGCTGACTGGCTCTTGAAGAATTTAAATCTGTAGCAGACCGAATTCTGCGATCAATACCATGCTCAGATAAGAGGGAATGTATGTTTGTGAAAGGCTTTCCTTCTATCCTTAAAACCGAAAAAGAAAAAAAAGAATAAAAATAATCAGTGAAAGTCAATTAGAAGAGCTACCTTACATAAGAGCTTTGAAGGTGTAGCTGAAGTGAATACAGCAAGGTAGGTGTGCACACAGAAGATATTCTGTTCTTTGCTGGCTCTTTGTTATAATCTGCAACTTATTTGAGTCATCTTGCCTTGCTCTGAGACCCATGAAACAGCGAGTTGACCTAAACACGGGTGAGAGCCAGATCAGGTCCTTAACATAGTATTGCAGCATTACTTTTTCATTTAAAACAGATTGCTTTTGAACCACTGTAAAAAATAAGGTTAATTGGGTGGAGACTTTATCCACCTGGGAATCAGTTTTGCAGTTTCATTGTGTTGCCAGGGGTGCAAGTGGCACACCTGATTTTTTTATAATGGAGGAAATTGCTGTTGACCTCACAGGTTGTGTGCTGGACTTACTCTGGCTGTGCGCTGCACCACCATAGAGCGTGGACACTGCTCAGGCACACTGGAACTTTCTTTTATAATTAAATGGTTCTGTTCTGCCAAAATTTACAGATCTCAGACTTTAGGGACCTGGTATGGGTGAGTAATTTCAGGAAAGTATTCAGTCTTAAAATAGACCTGACCAGTAACCAGAGGGGAATTTTCTTTTGACTTCAGGTCTTAAATTGGGTTCAGATGAGTAATAGGAGGGGATGGGTTTTATCGCAGTAACACATGTGATCATACGGATTGGCACAACCTTCCCTAAGGACTTGCTGTTATTTTGATTTTATCGTTGATTATTATGATTTGTTTATTAATTGATCAGTCAAAAAAAGAAAGAAAAGCAAGAATAAACAAAATGCCTGGAAAAGTAAAATATAAAGATACCACAGATACACCTATACTACATACTACAAAAGAAGTAGTCTTCAAAGTCAACACCGTTGCTGATATATTAATTTTTCAATGCATCCTTCATATTCATTCAACATGCTTTATGCTATATTGTGTTCACTTACCTGAAGGAAGAGTTAGATGATTAATTACATTGGTTAGTGAATTTTTCAAGCAAAGAACTGAAGACAACCTAAGGAAGGACTTGTTCCTGATTCCTGATGATTCATATGTTGAGTAACTACCTGTTTGTGAGAGGAAGTAACACTGGACTACAAGTCTTACAGGCTGCAGTTTTTTGACTTCTAGCACTCAAGTTTTACTGCTGTAAGCTGAATACTTGGGGCAATATTATATGTTATTCCTTGTGATCTAATTCAACTTCTGAAAATAATAGGCAGCTGCTTAATACCATTGTTTCATGGAGTCGGGCTGAATGAAGTCCAATTAAAAGCAAAAGAACAAAGAAAAATGCATTTTGCAAGTTATTCCTTGTTATCAAAGGTCCTCATTTCTCCTGGATTCTCATTCTAAGTTCACAAAGGAAGCAAGCTGTAGCAGTTACAAGAAATATTAGGGGTATTGTGGTGTTGGGTGAACAGTGAAAGGAAAAGTTAGCAAGGCTTGGGGTTTCCCTGTTTTGATCCCACCTCTGCAATTGTTTTCTGTCATGTTTTTTACTTGTAACCTATCAAATCCCACCCTAATCGAAGATTAAAAGATATCATATGTAAGATTTTTTTTTTCCCCTTCAGTGACCTTCAGATGTAATAATCCTTCCTGTGTTGTTGAGACTCCTGGAAAGGATCATTGACTCCATGCATGTATGTTAGTGTTTACCATGTGACAGCAACTTCTGAAATACAAGTAATGCTAGTAATCATTAGGAATGTAAAGTCTTTTAGAGCATGCTCAATGACCTTTTTCTCCCTCCATGGTAATGCTAGAATTGGTGCTTTCTAGGTACATGTCAGGTAAGTGGTCACACAGTGAAATGAAGGGAAGTTATGATGGAAAAGGACATTTTGGCGCTCACAGCATGCGATTCCTTCAGAGGAGAGTGAAATTGTTCAGAGCACATTACAAGAGTATATGTAGGAGTAAAAGAATGAATTTAAACAGTATGATATTTAAGCTGAGTGTCAGGAGACCTTTTCAGTGTTAGAGATGGAACAGTTTCCCAGGGATGATAGTCCTATCTCTCAAATATCAGGAGCTATATTGTATGGAATGTTACCTAATGGAGCAGGAACAATACCCAAAGGTGCCTTTCAGTTACAAAAACTCTGCGCTCAAATCTGTGCAAAACAGTTGCTATCTGATCAATGAATTTAATAGTAATAACAATACATTATTGTAATTAAAAGAAATGAAGCTAGTGGAGACAAAAGCACTTCTGTTACAATAGATAGAAAACAATAGTGCCCTGCATCTACAATCCGGATATTTCTAGTCAAAATTCTAAAGTAAAATATTAATATATAGCTGGTGCTGACAGTTGTTGAGATGCTTTTACTAAGCTGATGTTCTGAAGAGCTTCATGGCCAAAAGATGATTTCTTTGACGCATTTCAGGATATTAATATGCTTGTTGTTGCTATCTGTTTGGATGATCACAGTACAATTTTCATCAGTAAAATCCTTAGCCTTGGCTATGCTATATAGGACGACCATATGGAGGTGACAGTATTATCCACTGACATAATTAGTTACGTAAAAATTCTCTTTGATATGATGTCAGCAAAGGCAGTGATACAGTGAAGGCACTGAATAAAATGTCTTTGGAATATTTATAGATAATCACAGTAGTAAGTCAATATTTGACCTTTCAATGTAAATCTTCCTTGAGATTGCTTCATCATTGACACAGTATTTTTTAAAATGTGTATTTTAGAATAGACAACTAAATACTGAATTTTATTGGTCAATTTGATTTGGAGGAGCATAAAAATATTTTAGCGATGATCTGAGGTTACAGCTGTTTAAAGAATGGGCTCTTCAGTTACATTGTTGAAAGAATTCTTTTTTTTCTTTTTTGGTGCTAAGAAGGAGGATCTTACCAACCGGGAAATGTAGTCCGTGCTAAATGAACATAGTGTGTGGTAACCTACCATAATGCATATTAATGGTGAAGGAGGCAAGCAGGCAGGGAGGGGCAGCTCTCAATGTTGTTACAGAAAATCTAGCACTTAAAATCTCTATTGCAAAGGGCATGTTTGTATCATGTTTGTGTATAGGCACAATGAAAGTCTTTCTAAGAATGTCTCACTGTAGTTTTATCCTCCCATGAATTTTTCTGTGAAAAATGTAGTTCAACTCGATGAAATCTTTGGGTTGGATGATACAAATTAAATGTCATAAGGTATCAAATACTTTTATCTAGTCACAGTTCAAAATGTCCATTAAGAATATGCTATTCTACAATTGAACACAAAATTTTCAACACCAGTTTTATCTTAACAGACACTTAAAAACTCTTGATGCCTTTCTCTTTCAATTGTTTTATTTATATTTTTACTGTGTCATTAAATTTATCTTTTGCTAATTTTGCTGTCTATAGAATCTTGCACTTAGATATTGCAAACTTTTCTAAACAACCACCAATATTTCACATCTGGGCACATTTGGGGTGCTTTAATTTAGTAAAACAGATGGTGAAGACGTCAAGGCATACATGATATCAGCCATTAAACAAAACAGTTTCAAGCTGCAAGCCTTTATTGAGATCTGTTGCTGTTGGGAAGTAAAGGAAACTTTCCATACTTGTTATTAGGGTTATCTTTAATTAGTATGAAGAATATGTATGACAATTGCAAATAGAACTGAAGGAGTGCTAGATTCTAGGGTATGGGGATTTATGTTAAATGTCAGGTCTCTAAGCACTTTTCAGGTAAGATGGTTTTTTGGTACACAGTAATACCTACAGGAACGTTTCAGAAAACCTAGTGAAAATATTTATTCTGATGAGAAGACCGTTATGAATAAAAACCAGACTGACTGACTTTGATTTTGTTTTATTTTAGGAGAAGCATTATTTGTGCTTTAAATAGTTATGGAAAGGCAAGCTCAACAGCCTCTCATTCCTAGTTCTACCAAATTAATACCAAGAAAGACTTGAAATCACGTCATTATTGACAGAAGTAAACACATTATTAGCAAAATGAATGTCATGGTAAGTGCAGAATGCTAAATATATGTTTGCAAATATAATTGGATAGTACATCAGGGAAGATACAAGGACTTCCTACTTCCTGTTTGTAGATTTTGCACAAAATGGCAATTAAGAGGTTGAACAGCTAAGCAATAACTTGTCCATGGCCTGATTTTACTCTGGAATTCATCTATGTTACTGCTGTTCAGAATTCACAAAACAACAAACACATAGTATGTATCAATTAGTGTTACAAGTGTCCATTTTCTCAAGTTAACAGGAAAAGAGAAGAGAATACTCCTTTGAAATACTATTGAGAGTTTATTAGGGCTGTTTGTTTATAAAAATTCCAGGCTATACTTGTCCAGACCATGAGTGTGTGGCCCTAAAGAGACTCCGGATAAAAATAATATAGTAAGAATAGCAGAGTAAGAACACAGGTCTGTGCTCTGCCTGATGGGTGCTGTGGTCCACGCTGTAACCATGGTGCCTACATGCTGTAGGGATGGGGACAGAAGGAGGATGGGCCAGATACACCTTGGCAGGCAGCTGCAACGCCCTCTGGGAGCCTGAACCTCCTGGGGCCAGATGGATGTGCAGTGGACCTTGGACGTACACCACGCGTTAAGCCATCAAAGCACCTCCTCCTCCCTGCTTTGTGTTGGAAGGTCCTAGGGCTTAGGGTCTCCCTTCCTCCTTCCTGAATAGACTGTTAGACAGGTAATGTAATTAGTCCTCCCCTTGAAAAGACGGTTGGCAATCTCTGCTTAAGCTGTTTTTTGCCCAAGGAACTTGGATTGGTTGGTGTATTTGGTGGGTATCACTGAAAACAGTAAAGAAAATATTTAGAAATATAAGTTGGATTAAATTTTTTTACTTTATACTGAGGGCTACTGAACTAAAGTCAACTGGTAACAAAGATTTGTCAGAAGTAAGATTATATATGTGAAATTGCCTCTCTTCCTTTTCTTGAGCACAGCATATTTTCCGTCAACTATGGGAAGCCACATATTCACTGCTTTTATCTAAAATTTGAAAAAAAATAACCTTGCAAAAGAGAGTTGGAGAAAAATAAGTTTTGAATCTCTAGCCTTCCACTACTAAAAATTATTTGGAACTATCGTGATGCATCTTTATAAGAAACTACTGAGTCTGAAAATATCTAAATAGGATTTGAAACTATGGAGTAGAACTGCTGAGGGAGAACAGAAAAATGGAATGGTTGTGATTAAATATGGTGGAGTTATTTCTTCTGCAGACAAGAGAAAACCTTTATTTTTTTGTTTTTATTTTTGGTCGTGATCTTTGTGGCTATGAGATTGCAGAATATATCCCAAATGTGTCTTTTAAAATCCCTACTTCTGGGTGAAGCTGTTGAATGAAGAACAGCTGTTTGCATCCCAAGTGAGATGGATTGTTTTAAGCAAAAAATTAGTCTCTGGAAATAGTGCTCAAATGAAAAATGTACACTGTTGCAAATATCCTCAGTGCTTGATGTCTCTCCAAAAAGGAGGGCTATAGTTGCCTGTTATGGCACTTCATTAAATACTTTGTTCTGATACAAGTCACCTGAGGGATACTTCAGAATGTGTTGTTCAGTTTCCTACTTCATTTATTCAAATATGTAAGAAATACAGTGGAAATCAGACAAGAATTCCTAGCAAAATTTATGGTAAAATAACATCAGAAGTGCATAATGAAACGGATCCCTGGCATGAATAGAAGAGTACTGAAAGAGAGATGCAGTTATCCCAGTCTAGGTTCACATCTTGCTTGCTTTGTATTTTGTCGTATTTCTTCACTGAATTAAATGCCTACACAGGAAATCATTTATCAAAACACTTTTTATATTCTGTTTCATCTTTCGCACTGGAAATTTGTTTTGAGTGAAATGAGCTCTTCTAGACAGTTGTAGTTAACTGCTTTTGAGTAGGCATGAGGAACAGAGATTTTGTTTATACTCATTTCTGCTACATTTTAATGGATAGCATGGCATGGGTTTTGACATTGTTTCGTTTGATAATTCCCTTACGGACTTTGAAAGAAACTGTGAGTGCCTTGAAGAGGACATGTTGGATTGACTGAATACAAGTGACTTAAATGCTTGGTTAGCTGACTTCTATTATTTATTTATGAAGTCTGCAGACTGCTGCAGTCTTCTCATGGTCTGTGCCAGGACCATTGATGAGCGTGGGATTTCTACTGTATACCGTAGCAGGGCCTAATGTCCATATCCACAGTCAATCTCTGTTTTTCCAAGGTCATTTTTCATCCTGAAGTCCTATACATGTAGAAGTTTCCATTCTATTCCTACATGTCTGAAATTTGTTTCAGTGCAAAGGTAGCTCACCAACTCGTATTTCATCCTCTAGTATGGCCCTGCCCTTGCAAATGCAGCAGTACAGGTTGCAAGAGGGCAATCCCCTGAGCTTGTTTGTAGAACAAAGGCTCCGACAGAAGATATAGAATGCCATTGTGTGATCTGTCTCAATGTACTTTCAATGATTTCTTCCTCATTTTCATCACACCCTGCCTTGAGGATCAAGATTAATTGACCTTGTTGTTTTTCTTTGAGATGGAGAGGACAATTTTTAGTAGACTTTTCAGTTCAAGAGCTCAAACTTTAGTTTTAGATCATAACACAAAACCTGTCTACTTAGCTTAATTTTTTGAATAGTTGATATTAGCAAGAGGAAGTTTCTTATGGGGATATGTTTTATTATAAATGATAAAATAGTTTAAGTGATATTAACCATTATTTTAAATCCACTTAAATGTAATAGGTATACAAAAAGAAATAATATTCTTTTAAACTCATTCAACAAATACAACATTAATTGATTAGGTATTTTAACCTGGCTCAAGTTGTATTAATATAATTAGACACACACTTTCAATATTCACTTGTGCCTAGCTCAGAATTGTTTTTTTGAAAGAATGAAATATTTCTAGGGCAACTTTGGACTTTGTCAGTGGTTTACTTCAGTTTAATTCTGAGAACTCTTTAATGTTGCTGCCAATGTAGACTGTATTTTGAACATGGAGACTGTCCACTTTCCTGAGTTCTGCCTTCATGCTCTTTGGTCAGGAGGAGTTCCTGCTCCAGACTAGTGATAGAAAATGGGTATATATCGAACATTATTCATTTAAATAGAGCACACTTAGGCCAAAGGGTGTCCCTACCGAGACAAATATTTTTCTGGGAAAACTGATGAATCAAGCAATCAATCTTGATGTGCATAGTCTTTGATTGCCAGAGAATGACTAGACAGAAGCGAAAATTAAATAAAGAACAGGATTAAAAAATTGAATCTTTCACATGGTTTCTGTAAGAAAAAGATAAATCAGACCAAACCTAGAAACAGAAAATTAGCTACAGAAGTGGGAGAAATTTAGCGATTCCAGAAGGAAACAGAAGATAAAGGACTTATGGTATCTTAATACAGCACTCTTGAGGTGTAATGAACATGTGAATGAGGGGATAACTGAGGCTGAGAAATGCATGAAGGTGTTTGATTGCTTGATCTACATGCAACCAAAGAACCAGAACAGTGAAACAGTGGCCAGAAAGATGGCAGAGTACATCATCTTCAAATGCTGTGTATCTCTATGACTTTGTAGAAGAGCCTGACTTTTGCCACAACCTGGAAGGAACAGCTCCAGTGCCAGAGGATTGATGAAGTCAGGTCATGAGGAAGTCAGTTCATGAGGAACAATTACGAAATTCTGCACCAAGGGAGTGTTCCAGGGAAACTGGAGACGGAAATGGTGGTTGTGGCTAGGCACTCTACAAAAGATACAGTGACATTTATACAGGGAAAATCGTTTCACTGAGACTCCTTTAAATGATAGAAATGCTGTTCTTTTCCCTGTTTTTCTGACGAGACAATCATTGTATATCACCTTTCTCTAACTGCTTTTGGCCCAGATGGGTGGATGAGTGGCAAAGCCTGACAGATTTAAAAAGAGTTTACCACCACATTTTTGTTCTGTTCAGAATGGATTTAGTTCTTTCTACCTTATTTATGAAGTCTGCAGACTGCTGCAGTCTTCTCATGGTGTGTGCCAGGACCATGTGTCACTCATTTGGGAGCACATGATCAACATGGGTAAGTTCGAGTTTGATTTATAGAGCTGATGACTGCTATTGATGAGTGTGGGATTTCTACTGTATACCGTAGCAGGGCCTAATGCCCATATCCACAGTCAATCTCTGTTTTTCCAAGGTCATTTTTCATCCTGAAGTCCTATCCAAAATATCTGTAATGTGACAAAAACTCAAAAAAAGGGATAATATTAAGCCATTAATTAAAACTAGAAAACAAATGTTCCCACAAACGAAGTCAATGTTATTTTAAATAGCTTGTTATTGTACGCTGGAAACATGTAAATAACAAAGATACAACATTTTGTGCTGAAACTTCTTTATGCGATGGAATTAACCCAAAGATCATGTGGAATTTTGAATTTTTTTTCCATTCCTTCAGAAGATAAATCTTGTCTAGAAATAGACAGACATGCATACAAAAGTGACAGTGCAATCATTGGGAAATCTGCGTCAGTAAGAAATGCAACAATACCTTCTATTGGATTTCTATATTTGTCATATCTACCATAAAAGAAATCAACAGTAGCTTTCATTTGGGATTTACTTTGAGAAATACCTAACAAGAAACTGTTTTATGTGCTTTCTTACTAGTCCATATTGTCTTTAAAGCTGCTATAAGAAGGAGAAAATAATTATTTATATGTATGTAGAGAGATCTGAATCAATAAACGAGTATCCATGTGGGTTTTGGGTTTGGGGTTTTTAGAATTTTGTTTCCTAGCAAGCAAAATTTCAGGAATATATTTCCTTTAATTTTCTATGTTTAAGCCTATTGGTTCACTTTTCTTTTCCCTGAAACACAGTTTATCCATTAGTATCATCAGAAGCAAAAATGAAATATTTCTTTTAGTAGCAGTCAATCTATCTTTTCTCCAATTTTACTTAAATTCAGTTTTCAAGGAAGACATACTTCTATCAGGAAAGCAGTCTTTTCTAATCTGATTTTGGCACACATTTTGATTGAGTAATTTACTTTTCTCCTGTCTTAAATATTTATTTAATTTGGAAATTTATTACTATTATTCCTTCTATTCTTAAGCTTGGACTGCAAAAGGCCCTTCTGTTTTTCTCATTTCCTCTAAACTCAAAGATAGCCCATATTTCTTAGAACTCAAGTTCCTTATTTATCTCCCTGTCAATCATTGTGTCTCTTGGAACCACTAGGAAATCAGGTCTTTTTAGCTCTCTGTACAGCTGAAGTAATGAAGTTCTGCTCAGGGGTTGTGCAGGTCAGAATTTGACCCTTGCAGTTTATCACCCAACATCCTTCTGGAATTAAAGTTCTTCAGCACCATTTATCTACTTATTTTTAACACCTAGATCAAAGCCAATATAAGACGTCTCTGAAATTTAGAATAATCTTGAAGTCCTAAAGGAAAAAGATGGCATGTCATTTGTAGGAAGCACTTCTAAATACTTTGGTAGACTCAAAGTAAAATATATTCTTAACTGAGGCAATAATCTTCTTTCCTTTGTTTAAAGGAACTGTTCTTCTCCTCTATGCCATTCCCTCACAATTCCTTAAATAAGGGTTTAAATGAGTGCTATTGGCTACATGTCAGCAGTGTGCTGAAGTAGTCTTGAGGCATTGGGGATGTGGAAGAATAAAACGGAAAGGGTAGGGTTGTTTAAAGTCCTCCATCATTAATGGGGAAGTGAGAAGCTGTCATTACACAGTTGCAGTGGGTTGGACTTCTTTCATGTTCAAATGTCACCTTTGTTTACTGGTTATCCTGCTATAATTATTTTTCTGAGAGAAGCAGAGTGGTGCCTGTATTATGCTGGATGCAAGAAGTGAATAGGGTTGATGCAGCCTTGAGCTCACCTTCTCTTTCTGCTGTGTTGGGATGGGGCCATACAAAGCTGAAAATTGAGAGATTTCATGTGGTTTGGCTACTGAGCATTGCTTCAGTTTCTTGCTGCCTTTCTGCATCTGGCATATATACAAATCATGTACTCGTATGTTATAGCCATCCTCGAGTCTCAGCAACGTGTCAGGGAAGGGAGTAGCAGGTGCAAACCCCTACCCTTTCTCTAACTCAGCACCTACAGCAATGCATTTGGAAGCAAGGAGGAGAAAGTCACGTCCCAGAGATGGAAGGGATTTGAGTGGCCATACGGTAAGGACCCAAAGGGTTGTTTCTCACAAGTGAAAACTGTTTGAGGGAGATTGTGTCCATTCTCCACCTGGGTTAGCAGCAGTGCAGCTTAATCCATGTAGGGAATTAGCAACTTCTCAAAAACCTTTAACAAAAGAAAGAAAAAGCCAACAACATTGCTTTTGTGGTCCAGGCCATTAACCTGGGCGTTATGCTCCGAGGTAAAGAATTTTAATGTCTAGAGGGATTTATGATTGTATCTTACCTATATTTGCTTTAATGCGCTGGGATAATGAATTTGTACCAGTGAATTGCAATTTTATATCATATAAAGTAGTAGGTGGAGTGACTTGTCTGCTGCATTCCGGGTGTTGTTAGTCCAGTGTGAAAATACACTCTTTTCTCTTTAGGATTATATTGTGTGGTTGGTGTCCAGTATTAAAATAGGAATTTTCATCCCCATATTCCTGCTTGAGCAAAAAGGCTCCCTTTTCCTCTGATGAGGAAGATGGGGAAACCTCAGATGTATTAACCTTAATTTTAATGTCATTTCCATCTTGTCCTTTGGGCTCTAATGCCTGCAGGAAGGGGGTCTTCAACTCTGCTGGCCAGTGGCCTATGAGGCTGCTTCTGCTCTGATGCATTTGGATGAATATGAAAGGAAGAGAGAGAGGCTGTCATGAATCACATTCCCACAGGAAGAAGCAAATCAATTACACGGCTCAAGGACACCAGTTACTGAGTTAAACATCTGTTTACACCTACACACAAAGCAGCAACCTTGGCTCATGTTCGTACAGGGTCAGGGTGGGAAGAGAGTTGATGGCTTTCTCCTGGAGCATGAGATGAACAAACAAACACAACTAGTGTTCTGGCTAGATGTTCTGTGTGGAAGCAGGGAGAGAGAGGGGAAAATTCTTGCCAGGAAAAAACAGTGATATAAAGCAAGGATTAAGCTGTTCAAGAGTGTTGCTCTTTGTGAACAAAATCAAGAAATTCAGTGCAGAGGAACCTTTCTGTACTGTTGTTGTCTCCTTAGGCAAATTACTCTTGCCATCCTAGTAAAGCACTCTCCAACTCTTTCTAGTATCTTCCCTCCTTTGATGCCTCAAAGCATTCCACACTAGCACACGTTAAAGGGAAATCCCTTTCAGAATCTGCTTTTGTTTTTTGGCCTTACTTCCAGGCAAGGTGAAAATGAGGAAGAGAGATCTTTTACTGATCAGATTGATAAACATGATCATTAAAATCTAATTAAGATTATTTTCCTCTGGGTGGGGTTGAAGATGGCAATTGCCGATCTGCCATAAAAAGCAAATATTAATACACCAATAGCTGTTTCTCCTGTGTCAGCTGCAGATTGCTATCAAACTACAAAAACTCTTTGCCTTTACAAAGCAGCCAATTAACTTCTGTAACGACAGATGGCGCAAACCTTATCCCTACCAGTGCACTCTGCTAATAAGAATTGCTCCTTTGACATGCCGCCCCTGAAAGCAAATACAAGTGTTCATATCACCTTCACAGTTTACAACACGGTAAGAGGCAGTATCATTGTGTGCTTCTTGACCAGGTCATCTAAAAGCCAGCCAGCAACACTGATGGCATCTGGACAGTGTCATCTAATGAGCCCTAATTCCAGTACAATGCTTCAAAAGAGGTGACCAGCCTGCTATACTTGTGTCTGTAAGTTCCTGCATCCCCCCCCAGATTAAATTCAGGGACCTACAAATAAGCTGGGTCATCCTGAAATCCCCAAATTTCTGCTTTAGATTTTTCATTCTCATCTTCTCTCGTGCTTCATGAAACCATCCTTTAAGAGGTAACATTTTCTGGAATTGGTTGGGTTCCTTCGGTTACAGGACAGCAGTGCTGTGTATCAGCCCTTCCACAAGAGCCCCTCTTCTTGGGGCTGCACTGTCCATGCAGTACCTTGGCAATCAGACAACGTTTATTGTGTTCCCCACACTGATCATCAGCGAGCAGGTATTTAATAAAAAAGAAGTGTATATTTTGAAGCTTTTTGAAGTAAGACACAGGAGACATCTTTTCTATGTAAATGCCACACGTACCTTGAAAACCCTGTTCTTAAAACAGTAATTTACAATTTGTTGTATGTGGACTATGCCAAAGGAATTAGTGAAGGCAACTAAGTAAAATGAGTTCATATGTGCTAGTTAGCAGACTATATATATGAAATTATCAGGATTGAATCTCCACTGAAATTGTTTTTAGGAAGCATATTCGAGGAAAATGTTCAGGTTACCTACATATGGCAAAGAAACTGAGAACCACTGTGCAAAAGACTTTCGCCTAGGACATCTTCACAGAATATGGCCATGGACACAGCATGGCTACAACCCAGATTGGTCAACAGCTACCGAAAGAGCAAAGCCACTATGAAGCCGTGATCTAATATGCTCCTTACTCCTGTTCAGATGGCCACAAGTCTTGGCGCTTTTTTATAGCTAGAGGTGACCATCAGTCAGGACCCAGACTCCATCATAATCACAGATAATTTGCATTTATCATGCCTATGAGGTAGAAAGCAAACTGCCTGGGAGAGAGAAAGCTTGAGGAGGACAGTGGGTCTTCTTGATTTGTTGCTCTGAACTTTGCATAAAATTTTCTTCTTGAAAACAGGCTATGTTTCTGTTAGGCCTGCAGTACTGCAGTTAGATACCTGAGCAGTAAAGGAACCTCATGACCGACACTCTTACTGTGACTCCAGGCATATTTTCTTGCCCATCATTGATGCGATTGTAAAGTCAACCAGCAAGAAAAGACATCCTTGCAAACTGGGGGCTGCAGTGTCTCTGAATTGTTAGTGTTAATCTGGATTTTCCACCTATGGATTAATAGCTCATCCAGAAAACAGCACATCACTGAGCCTTCTGCTTTCGTAATTTCACCTGAGCCTATATGTATATATATATATATATATATAAATAGCCTCAAGAAAGAGGCTATTAATGCAGAAATACCGCAATCCTTACCGAGCTACACACTTTTTAAAACTGTGTATCTCAAAAGTAATTTGTTTGCTTTTTCCTTAGCACACTTATTTTTGAGAGGTTATCTGTTAGATTTTCATCCATACTATTTATATGAAGATAATAAAGAAATACCAATAAAAATATACAGATTTAGGCCCCTCCATGATAGTAGTACTGGCCTTGCTCTTGTTCTCAGTGGAAGCAATAGGAATGTTGCCATTGAATCAGTGTAAAAGAGTTAACTAAAGGTGTTGAATTAACGCAAGTGAGAACACTGACTTGCAGGCAGTCTTCAGATAAGGGCAGTCCCCTAGTATTTACCTCGTGTGTCTTGTAAACTGTGTAGTAGATTGAAGTGCAAGTTTATAAACCTTGGCCTGAGGTACGCAAGTGACTCTTTAGCTATTGAAGAAGGAATAACCTAAGTATTATTAATAAAAGGATTTAGAAATTTATGTCCCTGCATCTGTTAACCACTTAATTCATAATCCTATGTGTAATGTTATTACAAATACATACATAATCACTTGAGCCTTGAGCTGCATGCACTGCTTAAAAAACTTAGGAAGGTGTTACTGCTTAAATAACTTAGGAATGTGTTACTTCCCTAGCAGTGACTATGACTTACAAAACACACAAAGAACTGCAGCTTCCTAGTTCTCTTCGTTACATGTGCTGACAGCTTTCAGATAATAAGTATTTTGTTGTCATCTCTGAAGTAGCAAGCATTAAAACAAATATAGTGACTTCCTACTTCTACACGTGAGGCTGTATTGGATGAGCTCCAAATGACCTGGTTCATGTCTAATTGTTTTCTGTGTTCATGTCTAATTGTTTTCTGTGGAAAAGGCAGTTTGCTGAGGGCGTTTCAGGAAAGGGGAGCCAGTAGCCAGGCCAGTGGCTCAATGAGTTTTACACTAAATGGCATGTAGATGAGCTAGCAGTGTTGGCAGGATCAAGAATTACTAAACACTGCAATCAGCTGCTGCAGGCATGCCAGGGATAGCAGGGATGTTGAGAAAAAGATAAAAAGAGTATCTCTGGCTCTCATGCATTCTTCTAGGGTCTTTTTGACTTTTAAAATCTGACATTGATGGATTAGAAATAAAACAGTGAGTATCTCTACTGAAAGGAGTTGATATGCATCAACTATTTCAGTCGTGATTTCAATCGTGCTTTGTCTTCCTGTCATAGTTTTTAGAAAGCAATGAGTGTCACTTTTTTAAAGCTTATTTTTGTTATTTCACTTGAGACTACATTTGGACAGGATTTAAAAGTGAGATGAAAGCGTTCACGAGTTAGATGTTGTTTTTGTTAGTCATTTAAATCTAGGTTAAACATGCCTGATACTTGAGAAGAATTTATAAAGTATATAAAATACAGTGCTATCTTCAATTAATGAACTGGGATGGTTATTTCTGATTAGCACATACCCAATATTTCAGAAGAAGGAGACCTTACCATGTATCCTTTAATTTTTATTCTACTGATTGTATGAAAAAAACAACCCTTGCTCTTTTTTCACATCTCAATTGGTTTTTCAACTTTGATCAAATGAGTTACTGAATGGAAATAACCAATTAGCAGAAGGAAATACTGGGGGTAGAACCTAGTTTAATACTTCAACAAATTCTGCTTTAGGACTATTAGTCAGTGACTTCCTCCAGCTGAGTGGCTTTGCTTCCCTCAAAGCAGTAGCAATGCATTGTCGTGCACATAGATATATTTTAATACATGATAGCCAACTTGGAAATTTATAAGATTTTTTTCTGTTTGTTTTTTTTAATGTTGTCTTTTATATGGAAAATAAATGCATGAAAGGTCTATCTTTTTTCTCTTTTGTTTTATAGCTTGTTTGCTTTTAAGCATTGTAATAGCTGTTGCCGTCCATTGTTGGCAGTATTTTTTTGTCACTGCTGTATGGTCTGACAGGACCTCAGGGCTAGCGTGTTCTTAGCCAGGAGGCTTCAGTCTTGCTCTTCTCATATAAGGAACGACCACAACTTTGACTAAGGCTTGGCAGGGTTTATCATCATAAGGATGGTCCATGTGTGATTCTTCTGCCAAGGTGCTAGTGTTTGTATGTCTGGCAGAAAGTAGTGCTCTTTTGGTTGGTACCGAATTGTGTGATTTCTTTCTTCTGTGTTAAGAAGGGTGTATGCTGACCCAAACCTGTGCAGAAGACTCCACCTGCACTGCAGCCCTGCCCAAGCATTGTGCCTGACCTGTTCTCTGATCTGCGTGTTCGCACGCCTCCCTTGTCATTGGCCATGCACCACTGTGCTTAATAAATTTATCTCAGTTACTGACTTTTCACAGGACTCTCTGTCTCGCAACATTCTCCTGACCTTGTTAGCACTTTCATCTTGTGTAAACAGTTTATCTATTGATCACAGCTCCTGACCCTTTTGGTTGACACTGAAGGCAACGCTTGTATTTGAGCCGTGTATGGTCTGAACTATGCTCCAGTGAAACTGATTGCAGTGATACAGAAGTGTACTCCAAAATGGCTGTTGTAGTAACTTAGCATAATTTCAATTTAAACTGTAGTCATATAATAATGGTACTCACAAAGTAATTGGAATACTTACTTTTTCTTAAATAGAGAAAGAAACTGGTATTCTTATGGTTCTTTATTCAATATAAAGGAAGCGTCTCTGTTTTTTACGCATATTGCCATGACAAATCATATATGGCAGGATTAAAAAGAGGTGCTATCAGCTCAGTTTTCAAGAAACATTTAATAGCCATTTGACAGCTCTGTGTAGAGCAATGGCTCACACCACTGTAAACAGAAGTTTTTTTAGATGTACTTTTTACACCATAAATGTTCATCCAAGCATATGCAAGTATTTAATATGTAAATCATATACAAGCCTATTAAAAGATTCCTCCATATACTTCCAAATCTCAGCTGAAAAGACAGAAGTGATAGTATACATTCATCGAAAAATTCTGTAATTGGGCAAAAATTAAAGCAGCTCCCACACTGATAACTCATTAATTTTATTGGTGGTTGGCTATATGGTTGACTAAATATCTGTGACAATATCTGAAACTGATTTTTGAGATAGAAAGGTAATTAAAAAATATAACAGTTTTCTAAAATGTCCAGATAATTCTAAATATTTATAGATACCCTCTTCATGTATATAACATACATATGTTCAAGTGCATACATCAGAAGAATGCTATTAAGATTGTAGTGGGAAAGTGTAATGGAAAGTTAGAAATCATCAGACTTGACATTTGATTCAATAATATTGAATTGCCACTTTCCCCCCTCCACTTGCATGTGCTTGGTGTTAAAGTCTGTAATTATCATGATTATAGACCCCTTCCTGTTCAGTGCAAAGAACAGAAAGTGCTCACACCACGTGTGTGACTATTTTGTTTCCCCTGTGCAGCCCAACGCTTACTTGCTGTTCAGTTTTTCTCTGCAAAGATGTGATCTTTTATTTTTCTGCTCAATCATTTTTTGTGTTTGGAAGGGCTTGTGTAAGGATGACGTTATTTTTGGGCACATCTGCCTTAGTGCATTCTCCTTTGAGAGGAACCAAAATTTAGCTACAGAAGGGAAGTGAGAAAAAGGAGGGGGTGTGTGTGTGTCACACACTCTCATCTTGAAGAATTGCTCTGCTATTAGTGATTAAAGGTAACCAGCAGTCCTTCGGCAGGTCTAAACAGGCAGGGGCAGCAATTACACTCTCTTTCTGTTCTTCCTGGCCAGATGAGAAGGGGTAGGTGGTTGTGATGAGAAGCAGGAAAAACTAAAAGAGGTATTTTACTTTTCAAGGGGTGGAAGAGGCCATCAGGTCATTTCATGGTTTTGGCAGCCTGCACCGGGTGCAGCTGAGACCCTCCATTTCGGCCCTTGCAACACCTGTAACTTGTGGTGCCATGTAGGACTTGGGGCTGAATTCCTGGCTGCGTTTAAGACAACTGTTCCCTTCTATTTTGTCTTTAGCGGAGCGAAACACTGATACCATGTTTCCAGCTCAGAACAAATCCATAGTTTTGAGATATATGTGTTTTTCTCATTCCCAGGGCTACTTCAGATCATTTTACAATAAAATCCATTAAACACAGAGTATTTAATGAAACAAAAACACAACTTTTACAAGCGTTGCTTCTGTGAATACTGAACTAAATAACATATTAGAATGTTGATGCAAATTTTGATTCTTTCTGTTTTTTGTTGCTTGTTACTTGTTTGTTTGGTAAGTAAGGGTTTGTTCATATTTCTCACGTTGATAGTGACCTTCCTGATTTGAGTTAAAAACAAACAGAGCAGAGCAAATTACTAAGGCACCCAGGCTTGTTCTTAGCTTTGCCACACTGAAACATTTATTTATTCTGTAGGGCTTTGGGAAGGCAGCCCAAAGGCTGTGTGAGACTGAGAGCCATAAAAGATGGAACAGGTGGGAATGCCTGATCTTTCTCTGAAGTAGCTCTTAACATGCCAATGCTACATCTTTGGGGCATTTTTGTAAAATACATGCATGCCAAATAAAATAGAACTGACGCAGACTGTATGTCAATGAGACAGCAATGCAATTACTTGTTGTAGACGATGCTCAACAGTACTGCATCCTTCTGCTCCGATTAAGTGAACTGAGATGTATTCCAGTTTCTTATAGTTAGATGACAACAGAACACATAACCACGAGTGTCAGAATTATTAGTTACCAGAGGCGTTATTCAGATTGTTCCACCTTCTTTATTGATCCCCACCTTCATTCTTTCCAGCTTTGCTGTGTACTCATCATAACTCCTGAACGCTGCAACCATGAACCTATCATTTGAAATAGCCCTGAGATAAATGCCTGTGGGCTTTTAGCAGCTGTTTAGAAAGATGACTTTTTTTAAATAAAAAAAACCCCAAACCTTTAAAAACCCCCATTCTTTGATATCATTTCAAACGTGACAGCTGAACCATGAAGAAAGAAAAATAATTTCACAAAGCTTCCAAAATTATTTGCTATGTAAGGCAAATCAGCATAAATCTAACATAATAAAATTACTAATGTGTAAGTTTGGTACCTCTGTCCTCTGTTGAATAAGCTTGCTCAACTCTGTGCCATACAGTATTTATTACTTGTAACTACTGTTAGGTATCTGATCACAGAAACTTTAGTTGTTGGGGCAGAAAGTTTAAATTTATAGCCCTACCATCAGTGTAAAGTTACAAATGAATGTAGACTGAAAATTGGAGTATGTGTAGTTTGTTATTGATGTGGTACAGGTACACTTTCAATGCATTTTTCAGATAAATCCACCTTTAAACTGTGTTCTTAAATTTTTCATAATTGCATATTGTCGTATTTCACAGCATTGGTTGGTGCTTTGTACATACAGCACAATGTTAAGAAGTAGTACAGGTATGAAAAGGTATGCAAAATTGTTCATGAAGAATTGTTTTATTTGTTTTTCTCCATCTCCCCATGTTTTTTCAGTGTTGTGCTGTTTGTGAAACAGCAGCAGATTTTTTTTTATGTGACAGAGTGGGATTGCCTTAAATGAGCAAAAGCCTTCCAATGGCCTGTGAAGTGCCATAGAGATGGGGGTGAAAGCACAAAGTCCAAACAGTCACCTCACCTCCCTTCACTCTGCAGAGAAGTAATGGGGATGCTTCTTCTCTGCACTTGGTGTGAACACTTCTGCAGGGGGTGAATCTATTTTATTTCTGCAGCTTTTGTACTGGAAGAGAGAATACAGTTTTCAAACTTCAAAGAGCACCCGAATGCAAGTTGTCTGGAATATATTCCCAAATTAAACATCTCCCATGGGCCTTTCTGGTTAAAATCCCTATAAAAATTAAAATCTAAAATGACAGAGTGAAAACTTAAGCACACCAGCTATGTATGGCAAAGTGACCTCATTTAACCTGTTCTGAGCAATGTAAATTGACTTCCATACTATCAGACTGCTGTTGTTGACTACCCATTATGTAAAGCTAGTTCCTTCATTGCAACCCCAGAAATCACTAAATATCTGTACATAATAACCTTGAATTTTATGAGACTGTGCCTCTAAAGTCATGACGGTGCAGATATGCTGAAGAAATTTCTTAGAACCAGAAGCATTAGAAGATCAGTGACAAGAAAACTAAATAGTCTAGGTTTATTAGTTATGGTGCAGCAATGTCACGAATGCAAACATACCTACCTACATACCTATCTACCGCTTTTAGGTCCAAGCTGTATGCACAGAGTTCAGTTTTATCATTTACACATACCAGCTGTGTTTACTACAAACTCCTGTGTCTGTATTCACTCTTCCATTGGGTAGTATCAATTGTAAATCTACAGTGCCTGTGACTTCCATATGCTGAGAGGCTGGAGAAAGTGACTATGGTATGCTGCATATCCCACGTACTCGTGTGCTGCAAATCAAATTATTCCGTATTCTAAGTTAATGAAAAGCCATGAAAAAATGACACTCTCTTTCAGAAACAGACTGCAGATGGAAGAACCAGGTGTCTGAAGCATCCGAAGACATGTAACCCTTGTGTAAGGATAGAGAAGCCAACACAATCTCTCTGAGACTTGGTACAGTGTTTTAGTCCCAGCCAGTAACTGTAGGCCAAGATCAAACATGGAACATGAACCATAAAACACAGTTGCCCCTCCACATCCAAGGAATATTTTTCCCTACAAAACCAGCTCCAGGCCAGCCAGAGTAAGGACACTGCTGCCTCACGCGCAAAGCACCTTTCACATTGCCCTTGACTACTATACATAAAGCCTGTTGCAGATTGCCCAGTGTCATGCAGGAAAACCACGGGCAAAATTGGACTTTTAGGAAAAATATTTAATGCCTTAGACAAGCAAAAATCGCGCTGGCAACTCACCTAGGCCTGGTGCTGTTATCCACTCCTCAACTTCTTGACTGAGAGCAGAGCTCACGTAGGAGTTACTTGGAGGTGGAGCTGCTGTGGCAGCAAATCCCATGCAAAGAGCTACAGCCTTCTATTAAGAACCAGTTCCCACAAAAGCCTCTCTTTCTTGGCTGGCTCAGAAATGTGGCAAAAACTCGATCAAGCGGGCTCAGATACCCTCAATCTTGCCAGCTGTTCTTCTATTGCAAGCGCAGGGACCCTCAGTGAAGCCTGGTCTGGTTTCTGGGCCCAGAAAGCCATGGGGAGTGCATTTTCCACAGGCCTGTGGAGATGTAGAGAAACAAGTATGTTTCATAAGAAAAGACTGGATGGGAGGAGGGAGGTCAGTGGGTATCGAAGAAGATGAAGACTATTCAACGATGGCAGATCACTTTAAAGAGTATGTGAGGATGAGATGTCTACAAGAATTAAAGAAAACATGTCTGTAAGTGGATTTAAAGGTAAAAGCAGATCTTCAGGGATTTGCAGAGAACGTTTCATTTGAATTAGCAGGTGAGCAGTCCATGGAGATCCTGGCAATACCAGGGTGAGTAGTCTGAAGGAGAAGAAGGAGTCTGAATATAGTTACTTGCCCCTGAGTCCAACATGGGTTGAGGACAGGACTTGAGGAGTCTGTAACCGCGGCAGGAGGTGAGGAAGATGCAGGGCATAGACTTGTGCCAGGCAGTGAAATCTCGCACAGCTGGCTGAAAAAATCAGACTATATGTAATAAGATTGTAGAATTGGTACAAAGAGATTGTGTCTGCATTGTAGGACCACATTACAGACTAGAAAAGGATGGTGAGAAGAGCAGCTTTTTCTGTTTTTAAGGTAGTCAAGTATATAGCCTTAACTGTTAACAAACCATAGTTGATGGAAAAGTCTTAATTTTTAAAAATCATAAGAATTTCAGGCACAGCAGGACTCCAGAGTGAAAGCTTCAATTATAAAAGCAAAAGAAGTGAAAGTTTCAGACACAGTAAAAATTGAGGGGCCCATGCAAGGCTTCTTGCTTCCTGCTGAGTGCAGCTTTAATGAGTCACGAGCAGGGAAAGGCAGCCATGGTGGTGAATTCAGGGAGAGGACACTCGGGCTTTAATTTCAAATTTCTTCTGAGGGGGAAGGTTCTGGCTGGGGCAATAGGTTCCTGCCCAGCTGGCAACCATGTGTGGGCAGGACCTGCCATCCCTTCTGCCGGAGTGAACACGTGTTGCAGGCTGCTTGTAACTGCCCTGTGATTTACTACTTCTTGCTTCACTGAAAACGTGAGGTCTGGTTTTGGTTTGGCTCACGACACAGGATTTTAATAACTAGAGTGGCAAACTTGTCAGCCTATAATACGATCCTTTCAGACAAAATATCTGCTTGATTGTATTTAGCTGGGATTTTTTAAGGCTGCTCTTGTTAATAAGCCCTTGCATTTTTTATTAGCCCTGCTGTACTCTGAGATGGTGAATTGAAGTATCTGCTTCCTCTTTGCTTGTGTTATTGATACACTTCTCTAATCTCCCCTTATTAATTTCCTCTCTAAATTAAGCATTTCTAATCTTTTTCATCTAGAAAGCTCCCTGAATGTCTCTGAATAATTTTTTCTTTGTCCTTTGGGCTCTTCTGGTTTTGCTGCATTTGCCTGGCATTGGTCGATCTCTGGAAGTAGAGTGTTGAATCCTGGCTTGTGACTACGTCAGGAGGAGGAAGCCTGTTGCCTTTGCTCCTCAGAAAATCCTTGTGGTTTACATACAGGTCTTACAGGCTACTTTGCTTTAAATTATAAAGTGATCAAAAAGACAGTGGCAAATCAAATTCTCCTGTCTTGCTTACCAGGTTTGAAGGATTTTACCCCAGAACTGAATAACACAACAGAATTCAATCCCTTGACCGGGATACCTGGCCACCATTCAGCCCTGTCAGACTTACTATACAGTAGCTCTGACAAAGCAACTCTGAGTCTGGAAAGCCTAGAAATTTCCATAGCACACATGCACAGAGATTGAGTCCCATACATCTGGAAAATGTTCGGTTTACTGTGCACACATTGCACAGTGTATTGACTCATGCAATGTATCCTGAAGGCTTTGGATTTACTGCACATATGCAATGCAGCAGATATTCGTATTTTTCCATTTGGGGATTCCTTCAAAGAAATAGAGCAACTTTAACTTTTTTTCTGTAAATGGATAGGCTGTCTTCTCCTTCCTTGAACTCTAAGGATCCAAAAGGATCCTCAGCAATAAGACCTAACAGTTGAAGACAACGTGGGAGACTGCAAGCAAATGCAAATCTCTCCAGCACACTTAAGGGTACAACTATCTTCCCTGACAAACTGGCCACAGTGTGAAGTGTCTAAGACAATGTAAAATCAAAAGTGAGAAAAGGCAGCGGTAATATCTATTTCTGGGTAACATGGCAAGATCTGTTTTACACCTTCACCCATGGTTCATCTCAAGTAAAACTGAATTGCCTTGTCTCTGACACCAAGATAGAAAATACGTGGATTATTTTGTCAGAAATTTCAGTGGAAATTTTGCTATGTGCAGGTAATATTCTAGTACTGTTGGAACTGGCCAGAAGTTTAATGGCTTAAGGGTTCAGCTTTTTTCTTTCTTTTTTTTTTTAAAGATATTTAGTGAATAGGAATTGAACAAATGTAATCAAAACATTTCATCCTTTGCTCCAGAGGATTACAATGTCTCAACTATGCAGCTCCACTCTCCCCTCTTCCATGCCATCTTCACAGCAATTAACAAGAAAATTGTGTTATTCTCTGCTTTCCTCATCCTAACAGAATGGCTAAATACGTCCAAGCAAATCCTTCTTATTTACCTATTTAGGCTCGGAATCCAGCAGCACAGTTTTATTTTTTTATTATTTATTTTTTATTTTTATTTTTTTGCAGTGCTTGCTGGGATTTCCATCTGAAATCTCTGCCAGACCTGGCATTTAGATACACCTAACATTCCCCCAGCCCTTGTAAACAGCATTAAGTGGTCATGAACAATAAAAAGTGTGAATTTTGAACATTTTGAGGTTGCATTTTTGGTATGAAACAACTGGAATTAGCACAATTTATTTATCTTTGTCCCTCATATTTTTTAATTTTTAATTTTTCCTTCAAGTTATTAGATTTGGTCTATATTTCGGTGCAGGGTTTTTTCCCCTGTCAGATTATATATATTATCATTCTCTCATTTTTCTTATCATCTTCAGATGTCTTGTATATTTTCCCTCCTTTTCTCTTCTAGTTTTCTGGTTTTGTTTTTCCTTTTTGCTGAGCCATTCTCCAAATTACCTCTTTTTCATTTCTAGGCACAATATTTTAACTGCCTCCTTCATCTACACAGATTTCCACTTAACTTCCTGTGCTGGTTTTGGCTGGGGTAGAGTTCATTTTCTTCATAGTATCTAGTATGGGGCTATGTTTTGGATTTCTGCTGGGAACAGTGTTGATTGATAGCACAGTGATGTTTTAGTTATTGCTGAGCTGTGCTTACACAGTGCCAAGGCCTTTTCTGCTTCTCTCACCGCCTCACCAGTGAGTGGGCTGGGGGTACACAAGAAGCTGGGAGGGGACACAGCCAGGACAGCTGACCCCAAATGACCAAAGGGATATTCCATGCCATGTGACATCATGCTCAGCGTACAAAGCTGGGAGAAGAAGAAGGAAGTGGGGGACGTTCAGAGTTATGGCTTTTGTCTTCTCAGGTAACCTTTATGCATGATGGAGCCCAGCTTTCTCGGAAATGGATGAACACCTGCCTGATGGTGATGGGAAGCAGTGAATTAATTCCTTCTTTTGCTTTGCTTGTGCATATGGCTTTTGCTTTACCTATTAAACTGTCCCTATCTCAGCCCACGAGTTTTCTCAGTTTTACCCTTCTGATTGTCTTCCCCCTTTCCATCTAGAGGGAGTGAGCAAGCAGCTGCGTGGTGCTCAGCTGCCAGCTGGGATTAAACCACAACACTTCCTCCATTTCCTTTCCGTAAGAGGTCTAAGATGCACCTGAACTCAGTGACACAACTGGCAATATGAAAATGCCTGCCACGACAGTGTGGCAGATCTCTCTCTCGTTAAGAGCAGACCAGAACCAAACAAAAGCTGTATTTCTTCCTGTGCTGTTTATTCCTCTCCCACATTATAAATGTTTATCTTGTCTGACCAAGACTTAAGAAATTAGTGATAAAATTTAACATAAAAAATCATTTAGTAAATTTGGTTTGCGGAAACTTGCTGGCAACAGCTTTTACCTCAGTAATTAAGGAAGCGAAAATAGGCTACCAAAGACATTTATGAGCCCTGCCATGAAATTTTGTTGCACTAGATGTCACTGTTATACTTCTTAAAATATGGTGGTCCTCTTCCTGCAATAGGACTTCGTGCTTTAAGACACTTGAGACTGTTGTGTGTGAGAAGGTGCAACCGGGAGGGTGGTTTAATATCGCAGTGCTGCCTGAAAGTATTTTTTTGTTTGTTTTGGTTTGTGTCTAAGCCATTGCTCCTGTATAGAGCATGGAAAATATTTCTTCTTTTCAGACCCAAGGACACCCTAATCACTGTGAATGTGAAAAGTCTTCAAACAATTTCAGTGCAAATGATTTTTAGTCTTGAAAAGAAGATTTGTAGTGGTGAATGATACTGAGAAATGGTACAGTAACTGCCAAGTTGGCTAATGAAAAGTAGATGCTCAGCTTCATCTCTGTGCTTGTTAAATGCACAGAGATAAGCCAAAAGAAATGCAAAGCCATTATATTGATAGAAAGTACTAGTACACAAGCAGGTGAATCTTCGTACCTCACTTTCTCTTTGACTAATCTTCTACCTAAAGGTGTAAAAACCTGGTAGATGCCAATCCTGGATGAACGTTGCTTCCACTATCTAAGGAATAATGTTTGATTCATATGATATACAGTAATTCCTAAGATGTATTTTTCTTAAGGTTGAAGATTTGTTCCAAGAAAGAGAAAATTTCAAGGACATGAAGAAATCTGCCTTTTGCTGATGTGTTCTGTCTTTGGGTTCTCCTCAGCTGGAGGTGAATGCCAGAGTTATGACTGATGCAAATACATTTGCTTAGGCTTACCTGCTTCTCTAGTCTAGCTTTCCCCTTTTTCCACACACACCTGATACCATCGCAAACTGTTCATCCCTCAGAAGTCAAAATAGATTTATTTGCCACTGAAATAATCCTGTATTTTCATCTACCCTCTGTTTCTTCTCTGGTCGGTGGTGTATCTCTTGTTTTTACCTCTTGCTCTTTCCAAGCATTCTTTATTTATCTGCTCATGTGGCTTCCATCACTCACCACTTGTGAGTATTCAAAACCAATACAAACGTCCTTCTCTCTTTCTTTCCAGCCTGTTGGATAAGTAGTTCAAATAGTATGTCAGTTCTGTGTGGAATATGCTGAACCATCTCGGTACTTCTCAACAGGTAGACATCAATGAATTTTGCCATGCCAATGGAGATAAGCTAGGACTAGCTAGGTGTTGCTATGGAAAGGGCTTGCAGACTAAATTTTGGAGCTACAAGTGGAGCTACATCAGACAGCATTTGCTGTCTCAAAATTTCTGGCACTGGCAGTGTATAAGTAAAGCCGTAGCCACTCTACCACCTCTGAGGGTAAGCTTCCAGAAAACAAGCCTACCTTGCCTATACCTAGAGAAAGCTGGGTATCTCTGTGTGTGTATTATGTTACATGTGAGAGAGAAAGGATACAATCAAACTAAGATGTGAATTTTTTCAACAAGATCTGAAACAGTATTTCAGGTCATCCTGCATTTTCTGTTTATGCTCTATGCTGACAGAGAATCAGGAAGAACAAGTAGTTCACATCTCACTTGGAGAAATGTTCGCCCCAAAGTGCTTTTTAGATTTCTTTTATGCTTGAGATTAAACATACAAAAATTGTCATTGTCTTTGTATATGTGCCTTGCATGAGGATCTCTGATGATCTTTTCTGTCTGCCTTCAAATTTACCTGAAGCCTTTGCATCTGCTGCTTCATTAGCTTTCATTCGTGAACTGTATTATTAAACATCACGAGGTTTTTCCTTTGAAATTCCTTTTTCCTTCACAATTCAGCAGTTCTCACACAGATAAGTAGCTATCCAAATTTAACACTTTAAAAGAGGACATAATCCCAGTATATTATTTCACATTCACGTAGTTGTTGTTGCATTTGAAAGAAAAGAAAGCAGTTTGCAGTGCTTATAGAGCAGTTTGTACATAGAAGAAATTAATAATGCAAGAAACATCTATTTGTTTGTCTAAATGTTAGGGGAGATATGCCTTGCTTTCAGCTGAACAAAAGCAGTGACATTTTTGGCTTTGATCTCTCCCTGCAACCAAAAAGCACAGGAAAATGTAAAGACACTGTCTGTTCCACCTGTTGGATAACTGAATTTGTAATATCCTTGACCATTATCACCAGGCAAAGTAGGCTCTTTTTCAGCTAAAAAAGCCCACCTAGTATTATTATAAAAAATGTCTTGATCAAAATTATAGAATGGATTATGCTTAATTACGCTTGACTTTCCTCTAAATTGGAATGACTTTTACTGTTAAGGTTTCACGATATGGTCTTTTAATAGCACTTTCCATCTTTATGTGCAGTGTACACTGAAGTAACTACATTTCTAGAGAGAAATAGTCACTTCTCCCACAGGTATTATGCCATCGTAGCAATTATCCTGTACAATAATGAGCTACAGAGAATTAAACTCCACTTCCTCTGTATGCGGACTCAAAGCTGCACGTCTGAACCATTAAAAAAAGGCAAATCCTTCCAGGCAGGCAGTCTATTGCTCGGTTAGCTGAGTGCACAGGCCAGAGCCGGAGGGCAAACTTTCACCTGACTAGGTCGCTTCTTTCCTCTTTACCATATACAGTGTTTACAGAAGGAGGAGGATTTTTAAAATTACTCACAAGTTTCCTAGCTCGGTATGTAAGAGATTTCAATCCAAGCTACTCCAGCAGTATTAAAATCCATAATTAACTGCAGTAAGTTTGTAGCTCCAATGCTTTTCTGTAAGAGAGGGAACATTTTTGGTTCTTGGCTTTGCCTCTGTGTTCAGACATATAATTTTCTCACTTAACAATTTCGTTTTTATAGACTTTTAAATGTATATTGCAAATGGTGTAAAGTTACGCAGATTTGAAGGTGTGTTTTCACCCCAAATATCATACATACTATATGTCCTTCTTAATTAAGTCCCGTCTTGCCCCATCTCTGGCTGTCACTGAAAATTGTGCATGCTGCTGTAGGCTGCATATGTCCCTGTGTGTGTTTGTTCTTTCGTTATGCCCAGATACCAGATGGCTCGTGCAACAAGCAGCTGAAGGAGTTCAGTAATCTTGGTCATATTTAAAACAGACCGAAGAAGATGGCAAATGCTGCTGAATGCTGCTGCTGAAGGCAAGTAAATGCATTGCATGTTATGGTAAAATTATTTCCAGATTGTGGTACAAAGCTCTCTGCCTCACAAAATGTAAAATATAAAACGTAAGTTGCCAAAACCCTAACTGAAATTCCTCTATAGGAGGTGATAGTAATATCTCTCTGTCAGCATACACTATACTTTTAAAGTAGTACAGGGTTGCTTTTACATAATGTTTAAAATAACTCTTAGGAAACTGTTGGGAAAAATGATGTCTGCTAAGAACAGATGCTGGCTAAACTAAATACAGACAAACATAAATAAACCCATAATACTAGTATTTTTGCCTTCAAGTAAATTTAAACTTCTGTGAGAAATAAAAGAACTTCTTTGTTCTCGTCTTAGAAGCCTCCTTACTGGGATCTTAGATTGGATGTTTTCAGATATGAGAGTACAGCAGTCATTCAAATTTATTAAAGGTTACGTCTGCATTGTATCAGAGGTGCATAAACATTATAGAAAAGATGTTCTCTGTAACACTGATAAAATAGTGGTGTCTCTACATGGAGAGAGATAACAGGGGCATAGAGGGAGTTTGTGGAGTTAAGATTAATTGCAGTGATCTTGTATTTTTTCTCTATAGGTTAATGCACACATACCATTTGAATTTTCTTTCTTAAATAGAAAGTAGCCACTGAGGAATCCAGTGAAACTTTGACATGTCGTTAAACCCATGCACGTAGGTAAGCACCTTGCCAAGCAGTCATTGTTAAGGCATACAAGCCCTGACACGGGGTTTGGATAGCTGAGCAGACCACGAGAGACTGCTGGACACAAGTGAGAAACTGATGAACATAAATAATGGAGCAGGAGGCTCACAAAGTTACATACAGCACCTTGAGGAAGGACCAGATTTCACAACTTGTTAAGTGGAAATTATGTGAGAGACAGTCACATTTCACACACAATTTTAGGGCAACACTGGTGACATTTTGGGGAGCGCAATCTTGCAAGGCCAACAGCCAGTAGGTATAACCTTGTCAGTAACACCGCGTGAGGTGGAGGTGACCTAGAGAGGGACTAAGGTTGACAGGGGAGGAAGGAGCATGGAGAAATGGAGAGAAGTGGGGATAAAAAAGGCCAGTCACTTGCAAGCAGCAAGGTGATGGTCAGAACGCTCATCAGGCTGAGCCCGGGCCTGATCACTGTGGGTTTTTCTTCTTACTACTGAGTCCTATTATTAAATATTTTCTCTGTGATTTCACTGTCTATACGGTGTGTGTGCATGCACATGTAAGATGTCCAAGTGCCAGCAACTGGAAAAGGGTCCACAAGTGCCTGTAGGTCTGGGTGCCAGCAACCAGAAAGGCTGGAGATGTGTGTGTGTTTCCCCAGTGAACTTCAGCCCTCTGTGTATGTGTGTATGTGTTTGTGTTTCATGTGCTAGTGAGCTCCAGCCTGCTCTGGCAGCTGAGTAGGAGGCAACCTGCACCTGGAGAGACCCAAGGTCCTAGCTGGTAACAAGCTAAGGGGCCCAGGATTTAGGCAGGGATGTTAGAGGGAATTAAAGCTTGTGCTATCCATAAAAACGTGGCATACTTGTGAATCTAAAGAGTGGGGAGGAATGTGTCTGTTTTCACGAGTGAACTCCAAACCTTGATCAGCTGGAGATGAGGAACAAGCCTTGGCTATCCATGCTTACATTTCTGTGAGTAGGACTGGGGTTTTACATGGAAAAGGCACTGCTCTGCCTATGTTAGTCCATGTGAGAGGCAAAGTTAGTATCGTGTATCTGTACCTTGCTGCTGGCCGGATGTGCAGACAGGAAGAGCAGCAGCTGCATCTATTGGGCTGTGATGGGAGAAAACTTCTGGGTCTGAGGATGCACAGGCTTTAGCTCCAGCAGGTTGGGGAGGATGCCCCAGGTTCTGAAGTGCCCTCGATTCAGCCACTGCTGAACAGTCATGAAGTTAAACTTTAGTTTCATGTTAAATGCAACCTTAGCAGGATTAGTTGCAAGAGAAATGTATCAAGAACCACATGTCACATTGCTGAGGACTGAGTAGATGTGCCTGGAAAGATAGAGTTCTCCTCCTGAATGCATAATATTTTGGGGTTAGCTTTATGAGACTTTACCAACCCTGAGAAAGTCTGGTTTTTGTGTCTGGACAATTCCAACCTATTCCGGAGGGAAGAGCTGTTTGCCTAAACTCTCAGTATACCAGAAAGCATTTAGAAATGAGAGAAGTACAACAACAGATGTTTCTGTTTCTTATTATTTGAGCAGCTTCTTTGACACTTAATGATTTATGGGGTTTTGTCTTGTTCTTTGTTATCGGGGTAACAGATGTTTATTGCCTCTAGTGGGATTCATATGCATAGAGAAGGAAACAGGAACAAGAAATGGTAAGAAAGAAGTCTACAGCTTTTAGTCAGATTTTGTTGGTGATCCAAAACTGCCTTCAAAGAAAAGCAAAATGGGACCCAGAAAAATGACAATACCCATTTTTCTCTTTAGTAATCTTTTTTACGTTCTTCCATTATGTTCCACATTTTTCATATGGGAATATGTTACGAAGTCATGCCTGTGGCAGAAGACTGAGGAGAAGAAAGGGGCGTTGAGTTACAGAATACATGCACAGTGTATGAAAAATTGAAATGACAAGGTTATGCAGTAGGACATTTCTGGTTTGTAGCTTAAGTAGGTAGCTGTGGAGATAGCGGAGACAGCAGAGCCAACAGGGAATTAGTCCTTTCTTCTTTTTTAATTGAGTTACCCTTTGTTTCCATTTCACATAGGCCATCTGCTGCTTCAGGGTTTACATTACAGGACAAAGATGGAAGGTTACTTGATATGAACAATTGTGGTTTCCTGAATGAAACACATATTTTGTAGAAGAGTTGAGGCCGTGTAAGAAGAGATGTATGAATTCACTATTAATCAGCTGTATTGTAGTGATGCTAGGATGCACAACTGTTAATGGGACAATTCACATAAGAATAACTGAAGACAGTCTCTTTTCCCAATGTCATACAGATTACACAGACAAAGAAAACAAGATAACGATGGAAGAAACATCTAAATTTCACAAATATGTGTAAGAGCTGCAGGGATGGTGACTAGCTCTAGATTTATATAAGGAGGTTAAGACAAACTTAGACTGTATTACTTCAGTCTTACCTCAGTGTATAATCTAAGCCTAATATTATCTCTTTTGGGAAAAAAATGCCACTGCAAATATCTACGTGAGAAAAATAAATTTAGGACATACAAAAAAGGCATATCCCTACTTTTGGCCTTTTCCTCTCTTCTCCAGCTCCTTAACAGTAACCATGGCAGAGGAACAAATGTCTTGGTAGGTACAAAATTGTTCTTGAGGTTGAAAATTGAGACCCATTCCACACTGAAGGTGTCAGTGGCTGATCGTGAGCTTACAGATGGTAGGAAATACATTGTCATGTTTACATCTGTGAAAATCATAATAGCACAGTGACCCTAGGTATTTCGAGTCATGGAGAGTGTAATGAAGTAAAAATATCTAACAGTTGTTCTTTTTTTTTTTTTCTCCAGAACACTAAATTATTTCCTTTCATTACTGTATTTACTAAGTGCAAGGTTCTGCACCCGGTCCGGGCAACCTCCAGTATAAATACAGGCTGGGGGATGAAGGCATTGAGATCAGCCCTGCAGAGAAGGACTTGGGGGTACTAATGAATGGAAAGCTGGACATAGGATAAAGCCCTGGGAGGAAAAGGGGCCCAAGAAAGCTGGTTCAAGGATCACCTCCTCCACTCTCAGGAGCGATGAATCCCAACAAAGAGGAAGTCAGGCAAAAGTGCCAGAAGGCCTGCATGGATGAACAAGTCGCTCCTGAACAAAGTCAAACACAAAAAGGAAGCCTACAGACAGTGGAGACAAGGACAGGCAGCCTGGGAGGAATGCAGAGAAATTGTCCAAGCAATCAAGGATCAGGTTAGGAAACCTAAAGCCCTCATAGAATGAAGTCTGGCCAGGGTCAGTAAGGGCAACAAGAAAAGCTTTTATATATACATCAATGCAAAGGAGGACTAGGGAAAATGTGGGCCCTCCTGGCTACCCAGGATATGGGAAAGGCTGAGGAGGTACTCAACAAATTTTTTGCCTCAGTCTTCACCAGCAAGTGCTCCAGCCACACCGCCCAAGTCGCAAATGGTAAAGGCAGGGACTGGGAGAATGAAGAAGCACCCACTGTAGTAGATCAGGTTCGAGACCATCTAAGGAATCTGAAAGTGCACAAGTCCATGGGACCTGATGAGATGCATCTGTGGGTCCTGAGGAAACTGTCGCTTCTCAAATGTGCTTCTTGCCTTCAAAACCTGTCTTTAAATGAGACTTTAAGCAGCACATTGGTGCTTTTTCTGCTTCTCCATCCAGCAGTTCTGCCTTTCTTAGGTGCAGATGCAGTGCAATGGTTGCCAGCAGTGCCAGGAGAGATGCCATGACAAAAGGACTGAAATCAGATGTGTCCTGGTAAGACTGACTATTTCTATGTAGCTTTTCCTTTGGGACTCCCCCAGCCTCTTATCCGTAAGAAGAGAAGTTGTTGTGTGAATTCCCCATAGGGCGCACAAACTGGTTAACATCTGAAAGTTACGGTTCACTATTGCCCCTTTCCCAAATAATCATTGATGTCCTACAGGTAAAACTGCAAAAATCTTGATAGCTCACAAGGTTTTGAAGGTTCAAGGATCAAAGCTGGCTCTACCTCAATTACTCCTGAAAGTATTTTGTCCCTATTTGGCCATTAGAGAGAAAAAGTCATTTCTATATTCACAAAAATAATAACAAAGGTGGGACTTAAACTCTTGCTACGGTTTAAAGTAGGGTGTCAATAAACTTAGTGACAGATGCTCTCTAATAACCCCCACCTTCCCACCAGAGGAAGGGAAAAGGAGGAAAAGTGAGAGAGACTGACAAATTGATTATGTACCTGTAGGACATAAATGAGGTTGTGGTAAAGAGGGCTCAGAGCAAGAGCTGTGTTCTAAATCAGAAAAATCAGCGCCTTCTTTGAGTACGTATGTACACCTAATCATGCAGGAATTCATGAGCTACATGAAAGCTCTGAAAGAGGAGCTATGAGACTTTGTGAGGCAAATGTGTGAATAAGATTCAATGTATTGTAGTCTGATGAAGGCTATCTACACCTTAATGTTGTCTTACAAGATATAAGGCTGTATATAAACCTCTTTCACTGTTTGCCTAAAGTTTTCAGTTCTGCTTTTATTACTACAGCTAATTCATATCTACATTTCTATCAGCCTGCCACCAGCGTTCCCAAAGTGTATTATTAATTCAGCGTTGAGCTGTGGGAAATAGAAAGATGTAATTGAAAGTTCTGCATCACCTGCTGCAGGAGGCCCAGGTCCTGTGCTTGGCTAATTGTCGAAGTGCTAATTGATAATGGCAATATTGTCTAAGCACAATTCAGTCCTTATGGCGGGGCTCAAAAGAGGCACTGTGTACTTATGTGTATTAAACCGCATTCTCGGGAGAAATATGTTATTTGTTAAGCTTGTGCATGGGGTAGAAAAGGAGGAGTCTCATAGAAGAGAGACATAGAAGAGAGCCAGCATTTTCATTAATAGGTAACAGAAACAGGGAACTAAAAATGTGAAAACAGTAAAATCCTGGCTGTATGCTTTATACTGAAAAAAGATTCTGCTCTCTAAAAATGACTTACATTGAAGATGGGCATAGTTTTTGATGAATTGGTAACATGAAGTAGATGCTGTTATGAACATATAATCTTGTAACAGGAACATTTAACTGGGTTAAGAAATGTTCTTGTTTATTTGTGGAAATAGGAATGACACACAGCACGCAGATAGATTTTCTCAGGCGGAAACTTTCTGTTTTGCGACATAAAATAGACTCCCAAAGATAATCATATTTTCCTTGTAGAAGAAGCATTTAGAGCAAACAAGAGGCTTCGCTTTCATCAGTGTCAACCATATCACGGCAACAGCCTTCACTGCCCACTTGTTAAGCTTTTGAAAGGCACCCTTATGCCTTGACCAACGATGCCTGTTCTACACTGGAGAATTGTGTCATAAACAGCCACAAAGGTGCTTCATTATCTTCCTTAAAATTCGCCTCTACTATGTTACTCACAGAAAAACTTGAACAAAATATGTTACTGATACAGAAGGACCATTGCTGTTAATCCTGATCAGTAGAATTCCATTTCTGTCTCCTCCAGGCATCATTTCTACATGTATCTGGGAAACTAAAAGTTCAATTTTATGAAATGTCCATTCTTTTTCACTGCCAGTATCCACCTATTGTGTCTTCTCTTGTATGTAGGTTGTGGGGTCTTTGTGCCAGAAGCTGTTTTTCTAGATTGTGTTTGCAAAGCATCTAGCACGTTAGTGAGTTGGTTCTTGACAGAGTTGTGTTAATAAAGACAATATAAGTGGTAAATAAGAAAATATTGATGTTTCTTTATTCTGGCAGCTCTTGTTTTTATTTATTGAGACACTTAGACAGTCTTTAAGTACTTTCTGCAGTGCCTTTCATAAAGCTCCCAAAGGCTTTCTAATCCTGAAAGTATTTTGTCCCTATTTGGCCATTAGAGAGAAAAAGTCATTTCTATATTCACAAAAATAATAACAAAGGTGGGACTTAAACTCTTGCTACGGTTTAAAGTAGGGTGTCAATAAACTTAGTGACAGATGCTCTCTAATAACCCCCACCTTCCCACCAGAGGAAGAGAAAAGGAAGAAAAGTGAGAGAGACTGACAAATTGAATATAACAAGTTTTACTAATACTACTACTACTAATAATAATATTAATAATAAGAGAAATAATACAAAAATATATAAAACCGATACTGAGTTTCCTGGAGTTGGGTGCCAGGCACTGGCATCCCGCCAGCAGCTGCCGGGCAGCACCAGGCAGTCCCAGTGTGGCCTCAGCAGCAGACAGGAACTGGAGTCAGGGGTGCACGGTTCAGAATCTGGATCAGGATCGCAGGCAGAACAGCGAGCAGGGTCCTCTACAGAAGGCGGCCATGAATGAACAGAGCAAGACCCTCGTGATCTCCCAGCTTTAAACCGAGCATGACTTGCATGGCATGGAATAGCGCGTTGGTCGGATTTGGGTCACCTGTCCTGTCCGTCCCTCCCTGCAAGTGCGACCCTTTACAACTCCTCACTTGAGGGCCCTAAGAGATCTGTGGGTGACGTTGGTTGCTATAGTGATAATTAGAAACTGGGGCCTTTTTCTGCATTTCTTTTCCACCGTTACCTCAGTGTAACTATAAACATTAGATGTCATCATATTTGGAGCGGACAGTGTCTGTAAAATATGCAGCCTGCTTTAGAAAAATGCAGTTACTTAGAAGAACTTCACTGTAAGGAAGATTCACTAAAAGGGAATCAGTTCTGTTTTAACCAAAACCAGAACAACTCTGTTTCTCTAGCTTTTTTCATTAACATTTCTACCACAGTGATGCTCTAACACGCAGTACAAACTCACACAGACTAATTTCACTGTTCACACAGCTAAATCTTAGTGATTTTAATGCCTACAGAATTATCAAAAAATCTTTCAGTAAATGTGACTGAGGTAAAGGAGATGCCTGTTGTTGAAAATCAAACACAAACTCTAAAGATGTTATCTAAACCCACAACAAAGAGAAACTCCAACAGGGTAGGAGCTGAAAATGGAAAATGGCAAACAAAAAAAGGTCCTGGCACGAAAGTAGTCACAGAAGAAACGTATAAACACATGAAGCCTTCAGCTTCTTCAGTCAAGTAATCTTCTCTGTTAAGATGAAATTGAAATAGATATAGAGTTTGATATGTGGTCCTGCTTTAAACTTGAAGTTTTAGTGGAAAATCTAAACAGAAGAAATCCATTGTGCAACATTCTGTACTTTTTTTACAGACATTACCATGAGGATTTGAATAAAGTACCTAGACTTGCCTAGAAAAGTAGAGAAGGTAAGTACTGGGGAGACTATACTGTCTTGCTGATTTTCCCAACATACTCATGCTGTGTCAGAGGTGAGAAAGATGCCAGTTGAAGGACCCCTTATCTTACTAAGGTTTTATGGTTTGCACCATAAATGACAACTTGTTTGGAAAATCCACTCAAGTCCTGAATCAACTCATTCCTGAAGAGGGAAAGTATTAAATTTTTTTTCAAAAACATATTTTTGAAATATTCCTGCATTGCCAGGAATGGGAGCTGAGCATTCAGGCTGCTTGATGCCGGTTGCCTGTCTACCATGAGCAGTTACTGAGTAAAATGTTAAACCAGCAAGAGACGATGTGCGACATTGATGTAGCCCTACAATTTCCATTGCATTGCTCTGAAGCAATGGCTAGTCCTGAATGGGAAGAAATGGCAAAATAAGAGAAGAGACACTACGGTTGAGCTAGCAAAAGAGTGGAAAACTGGTATTACAGAGCTGCCGTGTTAAAGATGATTCAGCTGAGCTCTGAGTGCAACGTCTTTATTCATCTGTGTCAGGAGGAGCACGTGCAGTAACATGAAAGTTCTGAAGTGTCAGTCTTTGATGTTCAGGAGACAGACTCACCTTTCAAGTTGAACTACAGAGCATAGACTTGGTGGTAGAACATGGAAAACTAGCAGCCTGAGGGTGGCGATGATAGGTATTAAGCAGCGTCAACCTTGTTGAACAGTGAAGGATCGCTTAAACACTTTGGCATAAAGAAGTCTTATAATGCAGAGTTGGTATGGCATTGATAGTTTTATTTATATTTTTCAGAAGGAAGTCTGTCCTGAAGATTATCTACAGTTAAACCAGGACTTCAACAATGTCTCAGTATTATAAACCTGGCTGCAAATTTTAATGAAATTTGCTATTTTACATAAGCTGTGCATAGTAAGGATATTTTTCATAAGAAATTGCTTTTCTATTCCTAAAGATTTTTTTCAGATATGCATAAGTGTGAAGTAATTCCGTGGTAATTCCAGGCCATTGAAGGTTTAATCTATAATACAGGCTCCAGATAGATTATATGTGCTATTTTGTCAGGGTCACTCTGGAATCTTGAATTGTTATATTAGCTTGGCTTTAAATGTAATTTCCCACTAGCCGCTAGGATTAGTTTGAAAGATTCAGTCTTGTTTCTGTGTCGTATTATTTTATGAGCAGCTGAATGTCAAGCGTCTCCCGGTGTCACTAACAGGAGCTGCTCCCTTAACTTAGTGAGAGAAGTAATGACCCTGCAAATCAATTTATGGCTGAGTATGTACTGCTGTGTATTCATGCTGCTACCTGATTGATTCTGGTTGTGAAAGTCACTGTAGAAAATACTTAGCTGCCATTATGCATTGACAGGAACAATTGCCATAAACACAAATACCCCCAAAGCCTCCAGACAGTTTTCAGAAAGCTGTCCTCATCCTTTAAAGTTAAGGCTTAACATTTTTAATACCGGAATAAATGAAAGCTACGATGTTTCCAAACTAACATGAAAGCAAGCATAGAGGTAATTTAATATCTGTAAAAATATTTACAGTTAAAAGGTATCAGAAGAGCACGTCAGCATTTTTCGGCAACACTCAGCAACATCATTCGTGGGGCATGGGATTTTATTCTTTTTCATGAATTCAACATCCCTGATGTTAACAACAGCAGACAAGGCATTCAGCAGATGGCTGTTTTGGTTTCGGCTGCCGCCGGCAACAAAAGCGCCACGCGGCCGCCCTTCCCCCTGCCGCGGTGCGGAGGAGAATGGAAAGAAAGAGGCAGAAACTGGTGGGTCGGGATAAGGGCAGTTTAACAGAACAGCAAACAGAGGGAAAC